>Ga0334722_10000430_pt1 | contig 62765 bp, 63 predicted proteins | sample C3_bottom_MG_FD_207210 | JGI IMG/M metagenome (GOLD analysis project Ga0334722, IMG submission 207210) | Sediment microbial communities from Yellowstone Lake, YNP, Wyoming, USA - C3_bottom | ecosystem: Environmental > Aquatic > Freshwater > Lake > Sediment | place: USA: Wyoming | collected... | reverse complement strand
CGAGAAGGGGCATTTTCTCATCCTGGAGAACGAATTCGACGAGAACGTGCGATCCGAGTGCTGGGCCCCCTACAAGGACATCCTCGGCAGGGAAGGGCTTCCCGACATCGACGAGCTGGTGCAGGACACCCACAAGGATCTGCTCGGAAAGATCGCGAAGCTTTCGGGCAAGAAGGATGTCCTGGAGCTGGCGCTCTCGCTGGAGAAGGAGGCGTTCGGGCTGTTCAGCGACGCCTCGTCGAAGGCGAAAAGCCCGGACGTGAAAAAAGTGTTCGACCACCTCGCCGCCTTCGAGAAGGGCCACGTTCAAATGATCGAGAAGGAGCTGTCGGCCCTCTAACCGCCAACGCTCACACCTTGATGAACGCCTTCCCGGGCCGCCATTCCGCGGGGCACAGCTCCCCCGTCTTCAGGCTTTGCAGGACGCGGAGCACCTCATCCACGCTTCGGCCGATGCCCAGGTCGTGGACCAGCATCCACCGGATGACCCCCTCGGGGTCGATGATGAACGTGCCGCGCAGGGAAACGCCCGCATCCTCCAGGAGGACGCCGTAATCGCGGGCCGTCTGCTTGCGGATATCGGCCAGGAGCGGGAAGGAGATTTCCCCGAGCCCGTGCTCGATCCACGCCAGGTGGGAGTACTTGCTGTCGACGCTTACGCCGAGGATCTGGCAGCCCTCCCGGGAGAAGTCCCTCTCCCGGCGGGAGAACTCGAGGATCTCGGTGGGGCAAACGAAAGTAAAATCGAGCGGGTAGAAGAAGAGGACGACCCACTTTCCCTTGTAATCGGCAAGCTTCACCGGCTTGAAGTCTTTCCCGACCACCCCGTCCAGGGTGAACTCCGGCGCACGGCTCTTGACCATCGCGGGCATCGTTGCACCTCCTCGATTGTTGTGGATACACCCGTAGAACTCCGAAATCAACCTTTAGAGGCGGAAAGAAAGTGAACGGATTCAGACAAAAAAGGGGGCGGCCGCGCGGCCGCCCCCACGAGCGTCCTCCGGCTCGCGCCGGCGATTAGAACTTGTATCCGATGTCGAGCGCCACGAGGTGAGCGCTCCCCTTCCACTCGCCGTTGAATCCGGTCGTGCCTGAAATGTTGCTCACCGACCGGTCCTTCTTCTGAATATACATGTAGGAACCGTCGAAGACCCAGTTGCCATACTTGTACCCCGCCCCCGCCGTGTATTGCAGCCGAGAGGCATCGGGCAGCTCCGGACCCATCGTATCGGCAGGAACCGGGGTCGGATCGTACGCGAATCCCAGGCGAAGGGCCAGCGGGTCGGTCACGCGGTACTCGCCTCCGATCCGGAGCGCAACCACGTCCTTCCAGTCCTTCCGGGTATTGGAGTCCGGAAGAAGGACCTTGTTGTCCTGCAGATCGATGTTGAGGGCGTCGTAGCTGGACCACCACGTCCAGTCCAAGTCCACCTCAATCGTCAGGCGGTCCCGGATGTAGGCGATGCCCAGCGCCGTGGTGGCCGGCATGTCCAACCGGGTGGAACCCTTGGTGTCGAAAGAGGTCCCGCCGAACACCTGCGCCGCGGTGAACGGTCCGCCGGTCCCCGGGACGAAGGGGATCGTGCTGTTGATCTCCCGGATCTTCACGTCCCCGTTCTTGATATCAAGGGAAAAAGGACTGCGGTGGGAGAAGCCGATCTTCCAGTTCTTGGACGGAACGAGCAGCGCGCCGAAATTGTACCCCCAGGCCGTCCCGTCGCCATCCAGGTCGAGCTTGAAAATGTTCCCCACGCCCGCCACGTTCCCCGTCTTCGCCAGCTTCGCTTTTCCGTACATGAAGTCGATCCCCGCGCCGACCGACAAGACGTCGTTGATCTTGAAAGCGACCGTCGGGTTGAAAACGACGGTCTGGAGGTCGATCTTGGTGATCTGGCCCCGGAAGATGCTCGTGTCCCGGTTCTGGTATTCCTGCCCGAGGCCGAACGGTGCGAAGGTGCCCACGCCGTAGGCGAAGTTCGGCGAGGCCTTTTTCGTAACGTAAGCGTTGGGGATCCAGAAATTCAGGTCCTTTTGCGTCTCGGATACCGAGGCTCCCGCCGTCAGCGGCGTGATCCCCGTGAAATCTCCCCCGTTCTCCTTGACATAGGTGACGCCGGCCATGAAGTTGGTCCCCTCGAGTTGGAGGATCCCCGCGGGGTTGAAGTAGATCGCGGAAGGGTCATCCGCCTGCGCGGTGAAGGCGAACCCCATCCCCATCGCCTTGGCCCCGGCCTCCGGCAAGCGGAACCCCGCCGCCATCGCCGACGTTGCCGAGAACATCAGGACCATCAGTACGGCCAATCCTCTCGCGGCTCTCATCGTCCCCCCTCCTTCTGAATGGTTGTTCAGAGAAAAATCGAAGTCGCCTTAACATACCGTTTTGCAAATCAGGGGGCAACAGAAAATACGGACCAAAACAATGAACAATATTCATTATCTCCCGGAGGAATTCGGACGGGAATGAGGAGCCGCAGGCAGACCCCCTGGTGGATCTTCTCCGCCCCCGCCTCGGAGAGCGAAGCCGTCTCCACGGGATAGCGCAGGAGCGCGAACTCCCGGTCCGCCTTCGCCTTGACCGCGACATTGCGCCACGCGTCAATGATCCGGAACTCCCGCAGCGCGGCCGTCACGCCGCGGGAGGATAGCCCCGCATCCTCTCCTACCCCCTCATATCTTCGGTCCGGCCCACTCCCCGAAAGGAAGTTCAGGTTCCATTCCGAAACGAACCGGCCGGAGACCGTCTCCTTCCCCTGGTTGAGAAGGCGGTACCGGACGTGGAACCCCTCGTCCCCCGCGTTGACCTCGAGCTCTTTTTCCAGCGTGAGTTCGACCCCCGGAGCCGAAAGCGGCAAATGCTGGGAGAGGACGATCCGCGAGCCGCTGCGGGTGATTTCCACTTTTGTTTCCTTGCCCGCGGTGGCGCACAGGGGGGAAACGGCATCCTCGAGAATCCTCTCCAAGGAATCCTCCTCCCGGTAGAGCGCCTCCCGGAAGGAGGCCCGCTGCCAGGGGTCGACCGACAGCGCCGAGAGCACCGACGGGTCCTTGAGGACGATGACGTCGTGGATGCTGGTCGAGCCGTCGAACGACCCGCCCTCCCGCCGGAGCTTCGAGTGGTACCCCTCCTCCCGCCGGGTCAGGACGTGCCCGAGCGCCACCCCCCGCGGGGGGAGCGAGATCTCCGTGATGGCTCCGCCGTCGTGCGCATGGACGAGGAGCGTGAGAGCGGACGTCTTCAGGAGCACCTCCGTCCCCCCGTCGAGATCAAGGTCGCCCTTGAGCCCTTCCGTCCAGTCGGTCTTGCCGGCGTGCAGCACGCGGTCCGACGCCTCTTCCGCCCGGAGCAGGTTTCCGTAGGCCGCATCGCGGAGGTGGTTCAGGTACAGCCCGCCGAAGACCCCATGCCAATAGACGTCGTTGCACTGGGCCCGGTAGAGGGAATCCCTCCCCGCCGCCGCGTCGCCGCTCTTGCGGGCGGCCTCCTCCACCCTTCCGCTCATCCACCACGTCCGCTTGTGGAGCTGGTTGGCTTCCTCGTACTTGCGCAGGAAGTTCCGGAAAAAGCCCCCCTGTACGAACGGCTTCATCTCCGCCATCCCGCCCGCGCGGAAGTCGTGGAGCAGGTCCCCGAACCGCTCGGCCCGGCCCGGCGGAAGAGTCCATTCCCCCATCTCGATGTAGGAGCAGGCGGGAAGATAGACCCTCCCCCGCAGCGGCGCCCGGGCGGCGTACTCCCCGAAAGTCATGGTCGTGAGTCCGTCCCGCCTCGCCCAGACCTCCTCGAAGAAGCGGCGCAGCCACCCCTCTTCGTAGACGCTTTTGCGCGTCCCGGGCCACACGCCGAACTTCTCCCCGTCGTCCGCGAAGATCGCCGCGGGGAAGGGAACGTCCCTCGACGTCATCCGGTCGATGGCGCGCAGCGTCTCCTCCACGCCGCCGAAAGGAATCAGGTACCGGAGGAGCTCGCTTCCCGGAAACACGCGCACCGACGCGCCGCCGGCCTCGGTGAGCCAGACGCCGTCCAGCTCCTCGGGCCCCAGCCCCGCCCGGAGGAAATGGTAATCGTCCAGGGGGAGGTATTTCACCCCCGCCGCGGAGAGCGGCGCCGCGAGATCGGGCTCCCAGACCCGCTCGGCGAGCCAGGCCCCTTCCGGCTGCCTCCCGAAAAAGGTCCGGACGCTCTCCGCCAGGGCGCGCACCTGCCCCAGTCGGTCCCGCTCGGGGAGGAGCGCGAGGATCGGCTCGTACATCCCTCCGCCGAGGATCTCCACCTGCCCCCGGGACACGAGCGTCTTGAGAAGCCGCAGGACCTCCGGGCGGTTGTCGGCGAGCCACCGGAGGAGAAAACCCGAATAGTGAAGGGTCAGCTTGATCCCGGGAAAGCGCTCGAGGGTCTCGAGAAACGGCAGGTAGGAGTTCCTGCTGGCCTCCTCGAGGACGAAATCGAAGTTCCCCACCGGCTGGTGGTTATGGAGGCACAGGAGCAGCGTTCGGGCGGAAGCCGGAGCGGACGAAGCGGCGTTCACGGGCGGTCGTCCCCCTCCTGGGCGAATTCGGTCAGGACGCCGAACGTCGACTTCGGATGGAGGAAGCCGATCTTCATGCCGTGCACGCCGATTCTCGGGGTTTCATCGATCAGCCGGGCCCCCTTCTCTTTTGCGCGGGCAAGCGCCGCGGCTGCGTCCTCCACCTGGAAGCAGAGATGGTGGATCCCCTCCCCGTTCTTTTCGATGAACTTCCCGACCGGGCCGTCCGGCGAGGTCGACTCGATCACCTCGATGGTGCTCTCCCCCACGCGGAACACCGCCGCCCGGATCTTCTGCTCCGCCACCTCCTCGATGCCGGCCAGATCGAGCCCGAGGACATCGCGGTAATAGGGAATGGCGTCGTCGAGCTTCCGGACCGCCACTCCGATATGCTGGATCTTGCGGATCATCTTGTGCGGTACCCCCCTTCCGTCTTCTCTTTCATCGACCGGTTCTATCTCATCAACACGATGGGGCGCAGAATATCGTAGGCGAGGTATCCCACGGCCGCCGAGGCGGGGATCGTCAGGAGCCACGCCCAGACGATCCGGACTCCCACCGTCCAGTTCACTTTTCGATGCCCCTGGGAGAGCCCCACGCCCAGGATCGCGGAGGTGATGACGTGGGTGGTGCTGATGGGGATGCCCATCGCGGAGGCGGTGAGGATGACCCCCGCCGACGACGTTTCCGCGCAGAACCCGTGGACGGGCTGCAGTTTGACGAAGTCGGTCCCGACCGTCTTGATGATCCGCCAGCCGCCCATCGCGGTCCCCGCGGCCATCGAGGCCGCGCACGAGAGGATCACCCAGGGCGGGATGTGGAAGGTCTGTATCGCCCCGTATGAGGTAAGCGCCAGCGTGATGACTCCCATCGATTTCTGGGCGTCGTTGGAGCCGTGCGAGAACGCCATGAAGGCCGCCGAGAGGATCTGGAGCTTCCGGAAGCCGCGGTTCAGCGGGGAAGGATGGTATCCCCGGAACAGCCAGAAGATCGCGACCATGATAAGGAAGGCCACCACCGTTCCGGCCAGCGGGGAGAGGACGATGGCGGCGAGGATCTTGGTTATTCCCTCCCACTTGAGGACGCTGATTCCCCGGTCCGCGATCACCGCCCCGATGAGCCCGCCGATGATCGCGTGCGAGGAAGAGGCCGGGATCCCGTAGCGCCAGGTGAGAAGGTCCCAGAAGATGGCGCCGGCCAGGGCGGAAAGGACGACGACCTGGGTCACCTGCGACGGGTCGACGATCCCCTTGCCGATCGTCGCGGCCACGTGCGTGGAGACGAGCGCCCCGACGAAGTTCAAGCCCGCGGCCATGAGGATCGCGTTCCGGATCGAGAGGGCGCGGGTCGAGATGCAGGTGGCGATCGCGTTGGCGGTGTCGTGGAAGCCGTTGATGAAGTCGAACGCGAGCGCCGCGACGATGACCAGCGCAAGGAGCGCGAACGAGCTCTCAGGCATTCTTGAGCGCTACCCCTTCAAGAACGTTGGCGGCGTCCTCGCAGCGGTCGGTGGCCGTCTCCAGGGTCTCGTAGATTTCCTTCCACTTGAGGATCGCGATCGGGTCCTTCTCGTGCTCGAAGAGGTCGGCGATCGCATCGCGGCAGACGCGGTCCGCCTCGTTCTCCAGCGAGTTCACCTCGACGCAGTGCTCGTACACCCCGTCCATCTTCTTCCCCATGTGGGAGATCCCGCGGTGGAGCTCCCGGACGGACTTGAGGATGAGGAACCCCAGCTCCTTGGCCTGGGGGGTCGACTCGGTGATCTTATAGAGGGTGATGCGCGTGGCCGCCGCGTGGATCAGGTCGATGATGTCGTCGAGCGACGAGGCGAGCGCAAGGATATCCTCGCGCTCGATGGGGGTGATGAAGGTCGTGTTCAGCTTCTTGACGATGTCATGGGTGATCGTGTCGCCCCGGTGCTCGACTTCCTCGATCTGCCGGGCCCTCTCCTTGACGTCATGGAAGTTGTCCAGCAGGTCCTTGAGGAGCTCGGCGCCGTCCTGGATGTTCTGCGACGCCTTCTCGAACTGGACGAAGAATTCCTGGTCGGTCGGGAGAATACGGAACATGGAGCGACTCCTTCTGGTTGTGGGAATGTGCCGGAAAAATGCCCGTCGTGCTTATCGGCAAAGCTGCCCGGCGACGGGCTGAGGCCCGCCGTTCGCCAGCTCGGCCAGCTTGCGCTCCGCCGCCGCCACCAGGTCTTCGATGATCTCGCGCACGGGCTGGATCTTCTTGACGAAGGCGACGCTCTGGCCCGCCATCAGCGATCCGTGCTCGACGTCCCCGTCCACCACGGCGCTGCGCAGGGCGCCGACCCAGAACTCCTCGAGCTTGACCTGGGCCTCTTCGCGGGGAAGCTCGCCGGACTTGACCTTGCTCAGAAGCTCGAACTGGAGGCGGTTGAAGTCCTTCGTCCCCTCGTTCATGATGGCGCGCACCGGGATGGTCGGAAGCGACGCATCGAACTGCGAGGTGGGCATGGCGTCCCGGGCCTGGGCCCTGATGAACGCCTCCTTGAAGCGGGGGTGCGCCACGCACTCCTCCGCCACGACGAACCGGGTCCCCAGCTGGGCTCCCGCCGCGCCGAGCATGAGGTACTGGGCGATCATCTCCCCGGTGCCGATCCCCCCGGCCACGAAGACAGGAACTTCGGTGACGCTCAGGAGAAATTCCTGCGCGAGGACGGACGTGGCGACGGGGCCGATGTGGCCGCCCGCCTCGTTCCCCTCGATGACCAGGGCGTCCACCCCCTGCTTGATGAGGCGCCTGGCCAGGGACAACACCGGAGCGAAGCAGAGCAGCTTGGCCCCGGAGGCCTTCACCTGCTCGATATCTTTCCCCGAGGGGATGCTCCCGGCGAATATGACGAACGGCGCCTTTTCCCGGATCACCACCTCGATGTGGTCCCGGAAGTTCGGCGCGACGGTGATCAGGTTGACCCCGAAGGGGAATTTCGTCTTCCGGCGGGTGGCCTCGATTTCCTTCGCCAGCAGGTCCGGGGGCATGTTCCCCCCGGCGAGGACCCCGAACCCCCCCTCGTTGGAAATGGCGGAGACGAGGTTGGACTCGGAAACCCAGGTCATGGCGCCGCAGAGGATCGCGTAGCGGGTGCCGAGGAAATCGGTCCCCCGTTTCCACGCCGCCGGCAGATATTTCAACTCCATTCGTGTTTCTCCCGCGGGCAATTCGTAAGACTATACCACACTCTGCTATATTATGCGGCATGGTGCTTCGAAGCGAGTTGTACGACATCACCGTCGTCGGCGCCGGGCCGGTGGGGCTGTACGCCGCCTACTACGCCGGGCTTCGGGACTGCCGGACCAAGCTCATCGAAATGTACCCCCAGGTGGGCGGGCGGCTCATCTCCATGTACCCGGAGAAGGAGATCTTCGACGTGGCCGGCCACCCGAAGATCGTCGCCGCCGACCTGGTCCGGCTGCTCACCGAGCAGACGATGCAATACCGGCCCGCGGTCGTCCTTTCCGAGCGGGTCACCGGGCTCCGCGTCCTTGGGGAGCGCGTGATCGAGTTGACGACGGTCCATGGAACCCATTACACGCAGACGGCCATCATCGCGGTGGGGTGCGGCGCCTTCGTCCCCCGCAAACTGGACATCCCGCACCTGATCGACTTGGAGGGACACGGGATCTACTACTACCTGAAGTCCTTCGAGGCGCTCCGCGGAAAGAAGGTCCTCATCGTGGGCGGGGGGAACAGCGCCGTGGACTGGGCGCTCTCCCTCGAGGGAATCGCCTCGGAGGTCACCCTGGCCCACCGGATGTACAGGTTCCAGGCCCACGAAGCGATGGTGGACAGGCTCCTCGCCTCCGGCGTCCGCGTAAAGTTCCCCTACTTCACTCTCAAGACGGTGCTCGGAGAGGATCACGTCACGGGCGCGGTGATCTGGAACGAGCGAAGCGGAAAGGAGGAGGAGATGGCCGTCGACGCGATCGTCCTCTCGATCGGGATGCTCACCAACCTGGAGCCGTTCCGCCAGTGGGGCCTGAACATCGTGGGGAGCGGGATCGCCGTCGCCCCCGACATGTCCACCGACCTGCCCGGAGTGTACGCGGCCGGGGACATCGTCACCTACCCTGGAAAAATCCTGCTGATCACCGCGGGGTCGGGGGAGGCCGCCACGGCGGTCAACTCGGCGAAGGAATACATCCTCGCCGGGGACCTCGGCCGCTAAGGGGGGATGGCAGGACCGTCCCGGTTTCTAACGCTCCGCCTTCGCGCGCCACGCGGCCCGCAAAGTCTCCACCCGGTTCGAGAAGACGCCGTCCGCTCCGCCGGCGAGCAGGCGGAAGAACGCTTCCGGATCGTTCACCGTGTACGGGATCAGCAGCAGCCCCGCGCTTTTCACCTTCCGGACGCGCAGGAGGGAGAGCCTCCGGTGGTCCGGATGGATCGAACGGAGCGAATGCCGGAGACAGAAGGCGATATCGGAGGCGGAGGGGCGCCCTGTGATGAGCCCGCAGGGGAGATCGGGCCGCAGCGAGCGGGCCGCCAGACACTCTTTCCGAAGACCGGAGGAAAGCACCACTTCCCCTTCGTATCCCGCGCTCGAGAGGACCCGGCACACGGCGGCCATTCCCCCGGGAGTCTTGACGTGGATGTTGACCGGGACCTTGCCCCGGACGAGTTCCAGCACGTCGGCGAGAAACGGTATCGGCTCTCCGTTCTTGAGCAGAACCTTGCGCAGGCGTGCCGAGGAAGTCTTGGCGACGGGAAGGTTCTTTTTCGCCGTGCGCCCCGTTCGGGCGTCGTGGAGGACGACCGGCAGGCCGTCGGAGGTCAGGCGGACGTCGAACTCGACCATGTCGGCGCCGTCGGCCGCGGCAAGGGCGATCCCCGCGAGGGAGTTTTCCAGGGCGCGATCCGGCGCCCCGCGATGCGCCACGATGAGCGGAGCCCTCCCCTGCCGTCCGGGGATGAATTTTTCCATAAGATAAAGATACCGCAGGCGGGGCTATAATCGCAGCATATGCTTCGCGTGATCTACAACCCCGTCGCCGGCCCGAAGATCGCCACAAAGATCGACCGGATTCACGCCCTGCTCTCGGCGCGGGGGATTCCCTTCGAAATCGTCAAAACGTCGGGTGCGGGCGACGCCGTCCTCCTGGCGAAGGAATTCGCTTACGCGGGCGCGGACACCGTCATCGCCGTCGGCGGGGACGGGACGGTGAATGAAGCGGCCAACGGGCTGGCGGGGAGCCGGACGAGGCTGGCCGTGATCCCCCACGGGACGGCGAACGTCTTCGCGCAGGAGGTGGGGCTCCCGAAAACGGTGGAGGGGTGCCTGGACCTCCTCGACCACGGGAAGACGATCGAGGTCCCGCTGGCCCGGGCGGAGAAACGGTACTTCGTGCTTCTGGCTTCCGCGGGGTTCGATGCCGAGGTCGTTGAGCGGATGGGCCACCGCCAGAAAAACGTCCTGGGGATCGGGGCCTACTTGCTCGCCGGGATGCGGCACCTGCTCCGCTCCCAGCCCACCCTGTGGATGGAATTTCCGGACAGGGAGCGAATGGAAGCCCAGGCCGTGATCGTCTGCCGGGGAAAGATGTACGGGGGGGGGGTTACGATGGCCCCCGCCGGCAACCTCGAAGGGAACGCCTTGCAGGTCGTCGCCCTGCGGAAAAACGGGAGATGGGCGATTCTCGGCTTCGCGCTCAATGCGCTGCGGGGAAAACACGCCTCCTCCCCCGCCGTTCTCATCCGGGAAACGTCGTCCGTGCTCGTGCGCTGCCGGATCCCCTCCGCCGCGCAGGTAGACGGCGACTACCTGGGCCCGCTTCCCGTCCGGTTCGAGATGACGGACGTCAAGCTCCGGATCATCGTCCCGCAGCATTTCCCCTGATCGCGCCACATCGCCGCTTCTCTCGGCAGACGGTTTTCCCGATACAGCGGACCTGCGGAAAATTGAATATAATTAACCAGCCCCATGGGGCGACGACGGAGAATCCGCTTGGGCCGATCCATCCTCATCGTGGAAGACGAGAAGGAGATCCGGGATCTCCTGGCCCACTACCTGCGCAAGGAGGGGTTCCAGCCCCTGGTCGCCCAGAACGGTGAAGAGGGCCTTTCGAAGGCCCGGTCGGAAAAACCGGACCTGATCCTGTTAGACATCCTCCTGCCGAAGATGGACGGACTGGAGCTGTTAAGGAAAATCCGCGCCGACCGGGAAATTGCGCGTACCCCTGTGGCGATGCTCACCGCGAAGGGGGACGAGACGGACCGTATCGTGGGCTTGGAGCTGGGTGCCGACGACTACATCCCCAAGCCGTTCAGCCCGCGGGAGGTCGTGGCCCGGATCAAGGCCATCTTCCGGCGCAGCCAGAAGGCGCCGGAAGAAATGGAAGAGAAGGTCTTCGAATACGACGGATTACGGATGGACGTGTACCGCCACGAAGTCCGCTTCAAGGGAAAAGCCGTCTCCCTGACCTCGAAGGAGTTCCGCATTCTCCAGGCGCTTCTTTCGACTCCCGGCCGAGTCCTCACTCGCGAATCGATCCTGAAAAAAGTCTGGGGCGAGGGAACCTACGTCATCGACCGCACGGTCGACGTTCACATCGCCAAGCTGCGGCAAAAGATCCCGTTCCTGTCGGAGGCGATCGAGACGGTCAAGGACGTCGGGTACAAGTTGCGGGAGGACTGACGGCTTGGCGGCCCGGATCTCCATCGCGACGAAGTTCTTTCTCACCTATTTCGTGATCACCGGCGCCGCCCTCGCCTTCGCGGGAATGGCCGGCTACCTCCAATTCCGGAAATACGCGACGGACGAAGTGGACGGCAACCTCCAGCGGCAGGCCCGCCTGGTCTCGGAAATGTTCCGCCCCCTCTTGGAAGCCCCGGAGCCGGACCGCGGGAAGATCGCCCGGGAGGGTGACCGGCTCGGCAAGGACCTGGAGATCCGGCTGACGATCGTTCTGCCCGACGGCACGGTAGCGGCGGACTCGACCGTCGGGGCCTCCCGGCTCGCCGGTATGGAAAACCACGCCAACCGGCCCGAGGTCCAAGCCGCGCTTTCCGGCGAAACCGGCGTTTCCCTGCGCCGCAGCATCACGGTGAAGGAAGAGGAACGATATTTCGCAATTCCGATTCTCTCCGGCGGACGCATCCTGGGGGTCGCCCGAACGTCCATACCGGTCACCCTCCTTTCCCGGCGGCTCGGCCGGATCCGGATGATCACCTGGGGGACGGGGATCGCGGCGTTCCTGCTGATGCTCGCCGGGACCGCGATCCGGGCGAAGCACGTGACCGGCCCGCTGAAAGAAATGACCGCGGCCGCCCGGGAGCTGGCGTCGGGAAATTTCGGGAAACGCGTCCAGGTCAAGACGGGGGACGAACTGGAGGAACTGGGGGCCGCGCTGGACCTGACGGCGTCCCGGCTCGAACAGACGATCTCCCAGCTGGAGGCGGGAAAAGCCCGCCTGGCCACGCTTCTCGAGAACCTCTCCGAGGGAGTCATCGTCATCGCGAGCGACCGGACCATCCGGATACTCAACCGCGAGGCCGTAAAAATCCTCGGGACGGCGGACGCGCCGGCGGAAGGGCGCCCGGTCGCGGAGGCGATCCGGCATCCCGAGGTGTTGGCCTTCATCGACAGCTGGAGAAAAGGGGAAAACCCGGCTCCCAGGGAAGCCTTCATTCCCACGCGCACTGTCGACCGGACGGTGCGCCTTGCCGGGACATCGGTCCGATACTCCGCAGAACAGGGATCGGACCTTCTTCTCACCCTCCGGGACGTCACCGAGGAAAAGCGGCTGGCGCGGGTAAAAAGCGATTTCGTCTCCAACGCCTCGCACGAGCTTCGAACCCCCCTGACGAATATCCGCGGGTACCTGGAAGCGATGGAGGACGCGCTGAAAGAGGGGGCGCCGATCGATCCTTCCTTTCTTTCGATCGCCTGTACGAACGCGCTCCGGATGGACCGGCTTATCGAGGACCTCCTGGAGCTCTCTCGGGCGGAGTCCGGCCAGGCGCCGCTGGAAATCGAGGAGATCTCGCTGCCGGCCTTTCTCGATCGCGTCGCCGCCCTCCACCGGGTGGCGGCCGAACGCGCAGGAAGGATCTTGACGGTCCGGGGGGAGGACGTCACCCTCCGGGCGGACGTCCGCAAGCTGACCCTGGCCGTGTCGAACCTGCTGGACAACGCCATCAAGTACGGCAAGGAAGGCGGGCGCATCACTCTTGCCGGGAGAATGTCGGAGGGAACCTGCCTCCTGGAGGTCGCAGACGACGGGCCGGGGATTCCTTCCGAGCACCTCCCCCGGATCTTCGAGCGGTTCTACCGGGTGGACCAGGGGAGATCCCGCGATCTGGGGGGAACGGGACTCGGGCTTTCCATCGCGAAGCACATCGTCGAGTCGCACCGGGGAACGATCCGGGCGGAAAGCCGACTGGGGGTGGGAACCCGCTTCCTGATCCGGATCCCTGCGTGATTCCAGCGGAATCTTTCTTAACACGAACTTAACATTCCCCTCACGGCACCTTGATATAAATTTCGTAGGATTCCTCCATGAAAAACCTTCGAACGAAAATGGAGGAGAAAAAGATGCGGAAACGTTTATCGTCGTTGGTCGTGTTCGCGTGCGCCGCGCTGGCGCTGGCGGCGGGTCGCCCCGCAACGGCGGCGGACTCGCTGAACATCACCGGGGCCGGGGCGACATTCCCCTATCCCCTCTATTCCAAGTGGTTTTACGAGTATTCCAACTCCCATCCCGGCCTGAAGTTCAACTACCAGTCGATCGGGTCCGGCGGCGGCGTCAAACAGATCACCGCGGGGACCGTCGATTTCGGGGCCAGTGACGCTCCGATGACCGCGGATGAACTGGCCAAACTCCCCGGGCCGATCTTCCACATCCCCACGGCGATCGGGGCGGTGGCGGTCGTCTATAACCTGGAAGGGATCCAGGGCGGTCTCAAGCTGAGCCCCGACGTCCTCGTCGACATCTACTTGGGGAAAATCACCCGGTGGAACGATCCGCGGATCTCGGGCCTGAACCCGGGCGTCAAACTTCCGGCGGCGGACATCATAGTCGCCCACCGGTCGGACGGCTCGGGAACCACGGACATCTTCACGAATTATCTTTCCGCCGTGAGCACGGAGTGGAGAGCCAAGATCGGCCGCGGGAAGTCGGTCAACTGGCCGGTCGGGCTTGGAGGAAAAGGAAATGAAGGCGTCGCGGGGGTGGTCAAGCAGACCCCCGGCGCCGTCGGATACGTCGAACTGGCCTATGCCATGCAGAACAAGATGATGGCGGTCGCATTGCGCAACAAGGAGGGGAATTTCATCCTCCCGACGCTCGAATCCACCTCCGCGGCGGCGGTCGGAGCGGCCAAGACCATGCCCGACGACTTCCGGATGTCCCTGGTGGACGCTCCGGGAAAAGATTCTTACGGCATCTGTGGGTTAACCTGGCTCCTCGTCTACAAGGACCAGAAGGATGAGGCAAAGGGGAAAGCGCTGGTTGCGTTCCTGAAATGGGCCATCCGCGACGGCCAGAAGATGAACGCGCCGCTTCTCTACGCATCGATCCCGAAGCCGGTGGTCGAAATGGTGGACAAGGCGATCCGGCAGATCAATTACAAGGGGAAGAGCCTATATTGAGCCGTACGCAGATAGGAGGGTCCGGCTGCGCCGCCTCGGAGGGGGACTCCGTTCGTGGCTCGACGTGCGATGAACCCGCACGTCTGCGCTTTACCTCACTGCGCCCCCCTCCTGCGGCGGCTCCGCCAGATTCCCCTTCGACAGTGCCTTCCGCTCAATGCGATGCAGGGCGAGGAAACGTATGACGGGGGATAACCCAAGAGACCTGCTTTTCGAGAAGACGACCGCTGTTTTTGCGTTCGGGGTCCTCTTCCTGGCCGTTCTGCTCTTCGCGCTCCTGGTGCGGGAGTCGATCCCCGCGATCCGGAAGTTCGGCGCTGCGTTTCTCTTCACGAAGAAATGGGATCCCGTCGCCGAGTCGTTCGGTGCGCTCCCCTTCATCTACGGGACGCTGGTTTCCTCCTTCATCGCTCTCCTGATCGCGGTTCCGCTGGCCGTAGGGTCCGCCATCTTCATCAACGAGTTCGCCCCGGAATGGCTGAAAAACCCGGTTTCGTTCCTGGCGGAGCTTCTGGCGGCCATCCCGAGCGTGATTTACGGGCTCTGGGGGATCTTCGTCCTCGTCCCCGTCCTTCGGGACCTCCTCATGAAACCGGGAGCCAAAGTTCTCGGCTGGATCCCGTTTTTCAAGGGACCCGTATACGGCCCCAGCATGCTTGCCGCGGGCGTCCTGCTCTCCATCATGATCATCCCCTTCATCCTTTCCGTGAGCCGGGAGGTCCTCGCCACGGTTCCCCGCCTGCAGAAGGAGGCCGTCCTGTCGCTGGGGGGAACCCACTGGGAGATGATCCGGATCGTCATCGGCCAGCACTGCATTCCGGGGATCTTCGGCGCGACGGTTCTGGGTCTCGGACGAGCCCTCGGAGAGACGATGGCGGTCACCATGGTGATCGGAAACCGGCCAGAAATCCTCCTGTCGATCTTCCAGCCCGGCCACTCGATGGCCGGCGTGATTGCCAACGAATTCACCGAGGCGACCGGAGAGCTTTACCTGTCGGCGCTGGTGGAAATCGGCCTGGTGCTCTTTCTCATCACCTTCGTGGTCAACCTCGCAGCGAAGTGGATCCTCAAGACGATGGTCTCCCGCGCGTCCAAGGGGCTGTGAAGATGCACACGATCGCCTTTCGCCGCCGCGCCGCCGACCGGGTTACAAGGGTCCTGTTCGCCCTTTCCGCCCTCCTTGTGATCCTGCCCCTTTTCCTGATCTTCTTCGACCTCCTCTGGAAGGGGGCCAGGGAGCTCAAGTGGACGCTTCTGACCGACCTCCCCCATCCCGTCGGGGAACCGGGGGGCGGGATCGCGAACGGCATTCTGGGGACGCTCACGATCGCGGGACTGGCGATGACGGGCGGGATCCCGATGGCGGTCATGGCCGGAATCTACCTGGCCGAGTACGGAAGGGGGAAGTTCGCCTCCGCGGTCCGGTTCGCCGTCGACACGCTGGCGGGCGTCCCGTCGATCATCATGGGGATCTTCGGCTACGTCCTTTGGGTCCTCCCCATGAAACGGTTCTCCGCCTGGGCGGCGGCATCGGCCCTCGCCATGATCTTCATCCCCATCGTCGTCCGGACGACCGAGGAGATGCTGCGGACGGTCCCGGCGTCGGTCCGCGAAGCGGCGCTGGCGCTGGGGATCGAACGGTGGAAGACGACCCTTTTCATCACGGTGCGGACCGCCACGGCCGGGATCGTCACGGGAATCCTGCTGGCGATGGCGCGGATCGTCGGGGAAACCGCCCCGCTCCTGTTCACCGCTCTGGGAAACCAGTTCTGGCAGGCGGGGCTGGACCAGCCGATCGCCGCCGTCCCGCTCCAGGTGTTCAACTACGCAATCTCCCCGTACGACGACTGGCACGACAAGGCGTGGGCCGGCGCCCTCGTCCTGATCGGGATGGTCTTGCTCATCAGCGCCGGCGCGCGTTACCTCACGAGGGTCAAGAAGTAGGAGGGAAAGAGAACCGATGGAAAACGCCTTGCAGGTCAAGGATCTTTGCGCCTGGTTCGCAGAGCACCAGGTGCTCAAGAACATCACGATGGACATCCGCAGGAACTCGGTCACCTCGGTGATGGGGCCCTCGGGGTGCGGGAAAAGCACCTTCATCCGCTGCCTGAACCGGATGCACGACCTGACCCCCGGATTCCGGGTCGCGGGGGACGTCTTCTTCGACGGGCGGAACATCTACTCGGAGAAGATCGACCCGGTGCTGCTGCGCCGGAAGGTAGGCATGGTCTTCCAGCAGCCCAACCCCTTCCCCCGGATGTCCGCGTTCGAAAACGTTGCCGTGGGGCTGAAGTTCAACGGGAAGAAACGGTCCCGCTCCGAGATCGCCGAGGTCGTGGAGAAATCGCTGCGGATGGCGGCGCTCTGGGACGAGCTGAAAGACCACCTGGACCGGCCGGGGACGAGCCTGTCGGGCGGGCAGCAGCAGCGGCTCTGCATCGCCCGCGCGCTCGCCGTGGAGCCGGAAGTCCTGCTGATGGACGAACCCTGCTCGGCGCTGGACCCGGTATCCAGCGCCAAGATCGAAGAACTGATCGAGGACTTAAGCGATACGTACACGATCGTGGTCGTCACGCACAATATGCAGCAGGCCGGGCGGATTTCCGATTACGTCGCCTTCTTCCTTCTCGGCGATCTGATCGAGATGGACAAGGCCGCGAAGATCTTCACCAACCCTGCCGACAAGCGGACCGAGGAGTACATCACCGGCAGGTTCGGATAATATTATGGCTAAGGAGCGGACATGAAGAAACATTACCGGGAAGAGCTGGGGAATCTCCGGGATACGGTTCTCCGGATGGGAGGACTGGTCGAGCAGATGACCCATCGGGCGATCCAGGCGCTGGCGGAGCGGAAAATCGAGATGCTCCCCGAGGTCCAGGCGATGGAGGCCCAGGTCAACCAGCTGCACATCGATATCGACGAGATCTGCCTGGAGATGATCGCGCTGCGGCAGCCCACCGCCGCGGATCTCCGGTTCATTGCCGCCGCCATGAAGATCAACACCGACATGGAGCGGATCGGCGACCAGGCGATCAACATCACCGAGCGGGCGGAGTCGCTTCTGGCCGTCCCCCCGGTGAAGCCGCTGATCGACATCCCGCGGATGGCGGACATCGCCAAGGATATGCTCCGGGACGCCCTCGACGCCTTCGTGAACGGGAACGACGGGCTCGCCTACGACACCATCAAGAAGGACGACCTGGTGGACCAGCTGAAGGACCAGGTGTTCCGGGAGCTGTTGACCTACATGATGGCCGACCCGGCCACCATCCCGCGGGCGCTGGACCTGATCCTGGTCTCCCGGCACGTGGAGCGGATCGCGGACCACGCGACCAACATCTGCGAGGACGTGATCTTCATGGTCAAGGGGAAGGACGTGCGCCACAAGGGTCCGCTGGCCTGACGATAATTTCGATTTTCATTGCGCGCCTCCTCGCATTAAGATGTAAGTCCTGAGTCGAAATTCACACCGTGGAGGGTGTTCCATGCGCTACCTGATTCTCGGAAGCGGTCCCGCGGGGATCGCCGCGGCCAAGGCGGTCCGGAACATGGAGAAGGATGCCGAGGTGATCATCGCCACGGAGGAGTTCGTCCCGCCGTATCTCCGGCCCTGCCTCCCCGACCTCATCTCCGGGGAGATGGAGACCACCGCCATCGCGGACCCGCAGGGGAAAAATCTCGCCGCCGAAAAGATCGAGGTCCGGCAAGGGAAGCGCGCCCGGCGAGTGGACGCCGCGAAGAACCGGGTCGTCTTTTCCGACGGGACGGAGGAGACGTACAACTTCCTCCTCGTCGCCACCGGGGGGAGACCGATCCTGCCGCTCGCCCTGATGGGAAACGTCGGGTCGTTCCTCCTGCTGAACTCCTTCGGGGATGCGCTGCGGATCCGCGCGCGCGCAATGCGAGCCGACGTCATCGTGGTCTACGGGCCGGGGTACCTGGGGATCGAGGCCACCCGGGCGCTGCGCAAGCTGGGCCAGCAGGTGATCTGGATCAGCCCGGGGCTGCCCCGGTTCGGCAACCCCATCTCCGGGGAGGTCGAGGCGAAGATCACGGAGCAGCTGCGGAAAAACGGCGTGCAGATCAAGGAAGGCACCGACATCGCGGACGTGCTGGACCTGGACGGTAAGACGTACATCGTCTGCACGACGGGCGGCGAGGAGATCCGCTGTCAGATGATCGTGGCCGCCACGGAGCGGCTCCCCTCCGTCGGGTTCCTGGAGGGAAGCGGCGTCAAGGCGGGAACGGGGATCCTCGTCGACGAATACCTGCGGACCAACGTGTCCAACATCTTCGCGGCGGGTGACTGCGCGGAGGTGTTCGACATCAACCGCCGGGAGAGCCGCATCAACTTCGGGTGGCGCAGCGCCATCAAGCAGGGACAGCTCGCCGGGGAGAACCTTGCCGGCGGCGGGAAGCTCTACATCCGGAACACCCAGGACTATTTCGGGCTGCTCTACGGCTCCTCGCTCCTGGAGCGGACGAAGTAGGGACGCTCACCCGGCTTCAGTAGTCGATCCCCTTCTCCGCCTCGATCCCGAGGTCGAAGGGGTGCTTGATGCTCCGCATCTCCGTGACCAGGTGGGCGTTCCGGATCACCTCTTCGTGCGCGTTCCGGCCGGAGAGGATCAGGTGGACGTTCTCCGGCTTCTCCGCGATGAGGGAGATCACGTCCGCAAGCGGGATCAGCTTCAGGTGCAGGGCGACGTTGACCTCGTCCAGGATGACGATGTCGACCTTCCCCGAGAGCATCTTTTCCCGCGCCGCCGCCAGCGCGTCCCTGGCGGCGTGGGAGTGCGTGGAGAAATCCAGCGTGTCGCCCATGATGCCGACGAACCCCTTCCCCATCGGGATCAGCTCGAACTCCGGCGCCAGCCTTTTTGCGCCGTCCAGCTCGCCGTAGTGCAGCGATCCCTTGATGAACTGGATCATGACGACGCGCATCCCGTAGCCGACCGCCCGGACCGCCATCCCCAGGCACGATGTCGTCTTCCCCTTCCCCTCCCCCGTCAAGACCAGGACGAGCCCCCGGCGGGGCTTATCGGGGATCCGTGACTTTTCCAGGCGCAGCGGCATCGGGATCTCCTTGATAAGCCTGCGATTATCCTGCAAGTACCCTTCGCGACGACGTTTTTAAGATGAAGGTTAACAATTTCCGTTTCCGGCGTATCCTATACTTATGGAGGCAACTCCCGAGAAGGGTATCGCCGACGCGGCGGGGAGAGACCGATGACCGAGCAGAAGAGTCGCTGCATGGTGTGCGGGAAGCCGGACCCGGGAGAGGACACAATCTGCCCGACGTGCAAGGCGCTCATCCGCGGAGAGGCGCTCGAACATCAGAAGCAGATCAAGAAGGACGCCGACCGCGAGCTGCACAAGGAAGGGTCGGACCCGCTAAGGAAGAAGTAAGCCGCGCTTCAGCCGCCCTGGACGACCTCGGCGAACTTCCGGCCGAATTCCACGCAGGCCGCAAGGTCCGCCTCGGAGGGGGACATGCGCACCCGGACGGGCTCGGGCGCGACCTTGAGGCGCATGGACGTCAGGATGTCCTGCACCGTCTTGATCGCCTCGCCGCTCCAGCCGTAGGACCCGAACACCGACGCCGGCTTCCCCTTGACGTTCAGGACGACCAGGTTGGCGATCAGCTGGAGGATCGGCTGCGGGACGTTGCTGTTCAGCGTCGGAGTCCCGATGAGGAAGCCCGCCGACACCTCGAACTCGTCGATGATCCTGTCCATCGGGACTTCCACGGCGTTCATCAGGACGGGGGTGACCCCCCCCGCCCGCACGCCCTCCGCCACCTTCCCGGCCATCGCGGCGGTGTTGCCGTAAGCGGAAGCGTAGACGATCGCCACCTTCTTTTCCTTGACCCGGGACAGGATGGAGGCCTTCTCCTCGTACCAGTCGATGTACGACTGCGGGTCCTTCCGGAGGATCGGCCCGTGGGACGGGGCGATCATCGAAACGGGACAGCCCTTCAGCCGTTCGCACGCCTTGAGGACATACTCCTTGTAGGGCCGCATGATGGTGCTGTAGTAGAACTCGAACGCCTTCCTCGCGACCTCCGGCTCCGGGAGCTCGTCGTTGTAGAACTCCCTGCTTGCGAAATGGGCGCCGAGGAAATCGCACGGGAACAGGATCCGGTCCTCGACGAGATAGGTGAGGATGGTGTCCGGCCAGTGGAGGAACGGCGCGTTGATGAACTTGAGCGTCTTCCCCCCGAGGGGGAGCACCTCGTCGTCGTTGACGATCCGATAGGGGAACCCCGCGTTGACGAGGTTGTCGACGAACGTCTTGGCCGACCGGGAGAGCAGCACCGTCACCTTGGGGTGGCGCTCCAGCAGGTCCACCAGCGCCCCGGCATGGTCCGGCTCCGAGTGGTTGATCACGACGTAATCGAGCTTCTCCACGGGGAGGAACCCGGAGATGTTCCGGAACAGCTCCTCCGCGAAGGGACGCTTGACGCAGTCGATAAGGGCCGTCTTCTCGGCTCCCCGGACGAGATAGGCGTTGTAGGTCGTCCCGTACTCCGTGGGGATGACGATGTCGAAGACCGCCAGGTCGGGGTCCTTCGCCCCCACCCAGTGGACGTTCGGCGCAAGCGTCACGGTCGGCATGCCGGCTATTCCTCGACCCTCTCGAACTCGTCCTTCCCCGCGCTGCACAGCGGGCAGACCCAGTCGTCCGGGATGCTCTCGAACGGCGTCCCCGGGGCCACGCCGTTGTCGGGGTCCCCCTCGGCGGGATCATAGATGTAGTCGCACACGATGCATCTCCACTTCCGCATGGGAGCCTCCCGCCCGGATCAGGATGAACGGGAAAAATTATATCGTCCGCCGCGCGAGAACCGCAAGACCGCCGCCGGTGACCAGCGCAACCCTTTCCCCGCGACCGCTCATTGGATTGGTACGAATTTTTCCCTGGGGGCGCCGCAGACGGGGCAGAATTCGGGCGGCTCGTCGCCCACGTGGATGTATCCGCAGACGGTGCATTTCCATTTCTTCATCGGGCGCAGCCCCCCCGGAGCGATTTCCCGTCCTTATATCACAAACCGGCCTTCTCTATAATGGATCGTATGAACGGGGAAGCGCTACGGGTCGCGGGCGGCCCCTACATCGCCATCGACGTGGAGACCACCGGGATCGAACCGGCGGGGGGACACAGGATCTGCGAGGTCGCGCTGCTGAAGTTCCTCCGCGGGGACGTGATCGATTCCCTGGTGTCGTTTGTCAACCCCCTGCGTCCCATCCCTCCCGGGGCATCGGCGATCAACGGGATCACCGACCGGATGGTGGCCGGAGCGCCCCTCTTCGGAGATCTCTTCCCGAAGATCCTTGCGTTCATCGACGACGACGTGCTCGTCTTCCACAACGCCCCGTTCGACCTCTCCTTCCTGAGGGCGGAGGCGCAGCTCGCGGGGGGGAAATGGCCGGGCAATCCCGTCGTGGATACCCTGGCCCTCGCGCGCCGCACCGGCCGGTTCCGCAACCACTCGCTTTCCACGATCTGCCGGGAGTTAGGGATCGATGCCGCCTTTCACCGGGCCGAGGCCGATGCCTACGCGGCGGGCAGGCTCCTGCTGCACCTTCTGTAAAATGAAGGCCGGGGATTCTTACCTTCCGGTCTTTTTCTTCTCCGTGAGGTCCTTGCGCCGGACTCCCCGCTCCAGGACCGCGAGGAGCTCCTCCCTGCGGTCGTAAAGCCGGCTGTGAGAGCGCTTTCTTGCGCGGGCCAGCACGTACGCCGTCAGGAGCGGCATCGCCACCGTGGAGTCAAGGTAGCAGACCACGCTGTCGGGGAGCTGGTCGGGATCCACCTTCCCCCAGGAGACCGCTTCGGAGGGGGTGGCGCCGGAGAGCCCCCCCGTGTCGGGGCGTGCGTCGGTGATCTGGAGGAAATAGTCGTGCCCCTTCTCCGCGATCCCCAGGACTTCCTGGATCTGCGGCTCGGTCTGGAGCATGAAGTTCTTGGGCGAGCCGCCGCCGAAGATCCAGACCGCGCTCCTCCCCTTCGCTCTCTTGGCCGCGTAGACGATCGCGGCCGTCTCGTTGACGTCGGCCGACACGTCGATCCGGGGCCCCCTGCCGAACAGGCGCATCGCGGCGACGTTCATCCCGATGGAGGAGTCGCCGGGGGAGGACGTGTACACCGGCACCCCGTACCGGTGCGCGGCGGAGAGAATGCTCACCTCGCCCAGGCCCAGCGCTTTTTCCCGCTCCGCCAAAAACCGCCCGAGGCGGTAGTGGAACTCTGCCGTGCCCATTTCGGTCTGGAACTCCTCCGCGTCGAGTACCCGCCGGAAGAAGGCGTCCGTGTCAAGGAGGACGTGGTAGTCGAACAGGATGTCGTAGATGCGGACGACCCCCTCCTCCCGCAGGACCCGGTCGTCCAGAAACGGGGAGCCGGCGTGCATCTTCATTCCCAGCCCGAAGTGGGCGTCGTGGTAGAGATTGGCCCCGGTCGACACGATCCAGTCGATGAAGCCCGCCTTGATGAGCGGCACCACGCAGGAGACGCCCAGGCCCGCCGGGGTGAGCGCCCCCGACAGCGAGAGCCCCACCGTCACGCCCGGAAGCAGCATCTTCTCCGCCAGCAGGCGGGCGCCCTCCCGAAGCCTGCCGGCATTGTAGGCCAGGAAAAACCGGTCGATCAGGTCGGCCGCCTTGACTCCTCCCGGAACCGGAGGGGGGAGGATCCTCTTCCCCCGAAGAAAACGCGACGCTGGTTTCGCCATCCTTCCGTCCACCTCTCGCGAAGGTTTGTTTCCCCCGATAAGATCGACCGCATTATATATCCTTCCACGCTATAATTGGCGCATGAACCACCGCCGCTCCCCGAAAGAGGCGGAACTCTCCGCCATCTACGAAGTGGGGAAAATCCTCACGTCGACGCAGAACCTCCCCCGTGCCCTGGGAATCTCCCTGCGGACCCTTCAGAGCTTCCTCGGTTTCGACCGCGCCGCGATCCACCTCCCCGACGCCGCAACGAGGGAGATCCGGATGGAAGTTGCCGCCGGCTACACGGCCGAGGAGCGCGGCCGGGCGCGCTATGTGTGGGGGGAGGGGATCGTCGGGAAGACGATGAAATCGGGGGGGCCGATCGCCATCCCGGACGTCCGGCAGGAGCCTTCGTTCCTGGACAAGACGCGTGCGCACGGGAAGACGCGGGAGGGCATCCTTTCCTACATCTCCGTCCCCTTGAAGATCGGGGCCGAGGTGCTCGGCGTGCTGACCGCGGAGCGGATCGGCCGGGCCGGGACCCAGGCGCTGGAGGCGGACACGCGCACCCTGATGGTCATCGGGTGCCTCATCGGCCAGGCGCTCAAGCTCCACGCCGCGATCGACCGCCTGCAGGAGGAGTTCCAGCGGCAGCGGCAGGAGTTCGAGAAGACGATCCGGAAGACGTACCGGATCGAGAACATCGTCGGGCAGAGCAAGCGGATGCAGGAGGTCTTCGCCTCGGTGACCAGCGTTGCCCCCTCCCGCGCGACGGTCCTGCTGCGCGGAGAGAGCGGCACCGGCAAGGAGAGGATCGCAAGGGCGATCCACCTCGCGGGCCATCGAGCCGAGCACCCCTTCGTTACGGTCAATTGCGCCGCTCTCCCGGAGACCTTGCTGGAGTCGGAGCTTTTCGGCCACAAGCGGGGAGCCTTCACCGGTGCCATCGAGGAGAGGAAAGGGCGGTTCGAGCAGGCTGCGGGGGGGACGATCTTCCTGGACGAGGTGGGCGACATCCCTCTCCCCACGCAGGTCAAATTGCTGCGCGTTCTGCAGGAGCGGAAGTTCGAGCGGCTCGGCGAGAACAAGACGATATCGGTGGATGTGCGGATCATCGCCGCCACGAACGCCGACCTGGAGAAGATGGTCGAAGAGGGGCGCTTCCGGGAGGACCTCTTCTACCGCCTGAATGTCATCCCCATCTATCTCCCGCCCCTGCGGGACCGCCGCGAGGACGTCATTCTGCTGACGGAGCACTTCCTGGACCGGTTCAACAAGGAGCACGGGAAGAACGTCTCCTTCGCGCCCGAGGTCCTCGACCTGCTGCTCGAGTACCGGTGGCCGGGGAATGTCCGCGAGCTGGAGAACCTCGTCGAGCGCGCGGTGGTCATGGCGAAGTCCCCCATTGTCCATATCCCCGACCTCCCTCGTCCCGTTCGCACATTCTCGCCGCAGGAGGCCGACGGAGTGGCCTCCGTGCCCGGCGGGATCGCAGCCGCGCCCCGGGCATCGCTTGGCACGGCCGCCGAATCCCTGTCGAGGGCCGAAGTCCTGCGCGCGATGGAGCGGGAAGAGCTGCGGCGGGCGCTGGAGAGCACGGGATGGGTGATTGCCCGCGCGGCGCGAGGGCTCGGCTGGACCCCCCGCCAGGTCGCCTACAAGATGAAAAAGCATTCCCTCTCCTCCCCCTGGAAAAAGTAAGAACCGGGACGTTCCTAAGAACTCCAAACAGGGACCGTCCCATTTTAGTTCCCGAGTTCTTAGGAACGTCCCGGTTCTAAGGTTGCTTGGAAAGTTGTTGGTTCGGTCACGTTTGTTGTTAACACGACAATAATGTCCTAACCCCAATACGGCAGAGCGGGCCGCGCACACGTCCTCCCATCTCCGAATTTCCCAACCCAATCAAGGGCTCCCGGGCGACACGCCTCCTTAAAACCTGCGGATGGCACGCCTCCTGCTCTCTCCTCCGGCGACACCCATTTTCTCCCCGAAGGAGGAACCGATGAAGGCCAACGATCTAGCCCGCAGAATTCTTCGCATCGTGTTTTCGACAGCGCTGTCGTGCGCCGTCTCCGTCGGGACGGCCCATGCAACACCGTCCACCCAGATCTGGATCCCGTCCACGGACATCCAGCCCTACAAGACATTCCACCTGAATCTCGACACTTACATCCGCTCGGGGAAGGAGTCGCCCAATAACCTGACCGGCGCCGTTCCCGGCCAGAACCTTCCTCCGGTCTACGTTTTCGGTCCCACCGTCGGGGTGTCTCCCTTCGAGAAGATCCAGGCCGAAGTCGGATTCGACCTGATCTACGGCGGCGCGAACACCAATTTCGGGCTCGACAAGTACCCTGTCTACGGACACTTCAAGATCGGCATGCCGGAGGACAATACCTGGATTCCGGCGATCGCAGTCGGCATGTACAACATCGGGACCAAGTCCGGAGACGCCCGCAAGGGGGAGCTCGCCACGAACCAGGATATCGCCTACGGGCTGATCGCGAAGACCCTCCCCGTCGTGGGGCGCCTCTCAGCCGGCGGTTACATCGGCAACAAGAAGGTGCTCATCAAGGACGAGTTGGACGCGAGCGGCAACTTCAAGTCCGACGAGAAGGGCGTGCTGCTGTCCTGGGACCGCACGATCAGCGAGATCTCCGACAAGCTGTGGTTTGGAGCCGATTACATGAGCGGCAAGAACCTGAACGGCGCGTTCAGCTTCGGCGCCTCGTGGGCCTTTGCCAAGAACGTGAGCGTCATCTTCGGCTACGACATCTGGAACAACAAGAAAGTTGCGGGGGAGAACACGTTCACCGTGCAGGTCGACATCAACTTCCCCTAACGCCTATTACCATGTCCTGCCCCATGGGCGGGCGAACAGAAGGAGAACGATCATGAAGAAGCCTCTACGTAAAATCGCAACGACCGCGCTCTGTTTGCTGGTCCTTCTCGTGGGTCTGGCGGCGGCGCTCCCGGCCCTGGCGGACGAGGCCCCGAAGCCGGACCCCTCGGGGGCCAACACCGGGGTAATCAACGACATCATCGGCGCATCCGCCGGAGCGCCGACCGATAACGACATCAAGACGATGTCCGAGAAGGAGCCGCTGGCCGCCAAGGTGGGCGACGTGGCGGGGCACAACCGGATCTCCATCAACATTGTATGGACCCTGATCTGCGGCTTCCTCGTCATGTTCATGCAGGCCGGCTTCGCGATGGTGGAAACCGGCTTCACGCGCGCGAAAAACGCGGGGCACACGATGGCGATGAACTTCATGATCTACGGGCTGGGCATGCTCGGATACTGGATCTGCGGCTTCGCCCTCCAGATGGGCGGCGTCGGCGGCGTTGCGACGCTGGGCGGCGCCGGCGTGCTCAACGGGGAATACGTCATCCACCTGTTCGGGAAAGAGTTCGGCCTCTTCGGGACGAAGGGCTTTTTCCTTTCCGGCACGACGTATGACGCGGCCGTGTTCGCCCTGTTCCTGTTCCAGATGGTGTTCATGGACACGACGGCGACGATCCCGACCGGCTCCATGGCGGAGCGGTGGAACTTCAAGTCGTTCGTGGTCTACGGCTTCTTCGTCGGGGGCATCCTCTATCCCCTCTTCGCCAACTGGGTCTGGGGCGGCGGCTGGCTCTCCACCCTGGGCAAGAACTTCGGCCTCGGGCACGGGCACGTGGACTTCGCCGGCTCGTCGGTGGTTCACATGACGGGAGGAGTCGCGGCACTCGTCGGTGCCTGGGTCCTCGGCCCGCGCCTGGGGAAGTTCAACAAGGACGGATCGCCGAACGCGATTCCGGGGCATCACATCCCGATGGCCGTCGTGGGCACGTTCATCCTGGCCTTCGGGTGGTTCGGGTTCAACGCCGGCTCCTCGCTCTCCGGCACCGACCTCCGGATCGGCGTCATCGCAACCAACACGATGCTGGCCAGCGCCGCGGGGGCCTTCTCCTCGATGATGTATATGTGGATCCGCTACGGCAAGCCGGACATCAGCATGATCTGCAACGGGATGCTCGCGGGGCTTGTCGCCATCACCGCCCCGTGCGCCTTCGTCACCGCGCCTTCCGCGGTCCTCATCGGCGTCATCGCCGGGGTCCTGGTCTGCCTGTCGGTCTTCTTCGTCGAGCGGACGCTCAAGATCGACGACCCGGTGGGCGCTTTCTCCGTCCATGGCCTCAACGGGGCCTGGGGCGTCATCGCGCTCGGGATCTTCGCCGACGGGGCCTACGGCGACGGGTGGAACGGGGTCTCGGGGACCGTCAAGGGGCTGCTCTACGGGGACGCTTCCCAGTTCGCCGCGCAGCTCGTCGGAACCCTGACCAACCTCATCTACGTCGGTTTGGTCTCCTTGATCTTCTTCGTGATCCTCAAGAAGGTCATCGGCCTGCGGGTGCCCGAAGAAGTGGAAATAGAAGGGCTCGACCAGGCCGAAGTGGCCGTCACGGCATACCCGGACTTCAACCTCCGGAACCTCCCCAAGTATTAGGCGGGGAATCCCCTTGGGAGACCATCCATGAAGAAAATCGAAGCGATCATCAAGCCGTTCAAGGTGGACGACGTCAAGAAGGCGCTCAACGAGGCCGGGATCACCGGGATGACCGTCCTGGAGGTCCGGGGATTCGGCCGGCAGAAGGGGCACACGGAGATCTACCGCGGCGCCGAGTACGTGGTGGACTTTCTCCCCAAGATCAAGGTGGAGGTGGCCGTCCCGGCCGAATCGGTGCCCGCGGTCGTGGAGCGGATCCTGACCGCCGCCCGGACCGGCAAGATCGGAGACGGGAAGATCTTCGTCTACGACCTCGAGGAGGTCGTCCGGATCCGCACGGGCGAGCGGGGTCGCGAAGCCCTGTAAAGAACACCTAAGAACCGGGACGTTGCTAAGAACTCGAGAACTTCTTAGCAACGTCCCGGTTCTTATCTTCGTCCCACTTCTTATCTTTTAAGGAACGTCCCGGTTCTTAGGTATACTTAGGAGATGGCGCAGAAACCGCCCATCCCCGTTTCCCTTTTCTTCACCTGCCTGGCCGACACCTTTTTCCCCCGCGTCGGCTTCGCTACCGTCGCCGTCCTGGAGCGGTTCGGCGCGGAAGTCCGGGTCCCCCTGTCGCAGACCTGCTGCGGCCAGCCCGCGTTCAACTCCGGCAACCGGAAGGAGGCGCGGAAGATGGCCCGGAAGTTCCTGTCGGTCTTCGCGGGCAACGGCTACATCGTCACTCCGTCCGGCTCCTGCGCGGCGATGGTCAAGAACGAGTATCCGGCCCTGTTCCGCGACGAGCCGGGGATGCTCTCCCTTGCCCTCCTGGCCGGGGAGCGGACCTACGAGCTGTCCCAGTTCCTCGTGGAAGTGCTGGGCGTTACCGACCCGCTGTCGTCGTTCCGGGGGAAGGTGACCTACCACGACTCCTGCCACCTGCGGCGGGGGTTGGGCGTGACGGAGGCGCCGCGGAAGCTGCTCCGCGCCATCCCGGGGGTCACGCTGGTGGAGATGGAGGAGAGCGACCGGTGCTGCGGGTTCGGCGGGATCTTCTCCGTCAAGTATCCCCACATTTCGTGCCGGATGGTCGACGACAAGATCGAGCGGATCCTTGCGACGGGGGCGCCGATCGTCACCTCCGGGGACATCGGATGCCTGATGAACATCGGGGGGATGATCTCCCGCTGCGGCTATCCCGTGCAGGCGGTCCACCTGGCGGAAATCCTGGCGGGGGACGTCGAGGTACCGGACTGATGGAACCGCGGGCGCGCTCTTTCTACCGGAACTCCGAGAAGGCGCTGGCCAACGCCACGCTGCAATCTGCCATCTCCCGCACGACGGGGAAGTTCGTGCGCACGCGGGCCGCCTCCGTCGACGCCTTCCCCGGTTTCGAGGCCGTCCGGCACGAGGGCTCCCGGATCAAGGAGGAAACTCTCGGCCGGCTCGACCACTACCTCGCCCTCTTCATCGCGGAGGCGGAAAAACGCGGCGCCGCCGTCCACGTGGCGCGGGACGCGGCCGAGGCCAGGGAGATCGCGGCCGGCATCGCCCGGCAGGAGGGAATCACTCTCGCCGTCAAGTCGAAGTCGATGGTCGCCGAGGAGGTCGATCTCAACAGCGCCCTCGAGGCGGCGGGCGTGGAGGTCGTGGAGTCGGACCTCGGGGAGTTCATCATCCAGCTGGCCGGCGAGCCGCCCTCCCACCTTATCGCCCCCGCGGTCCACAAGACGCGGGAGCAGGTCTCCCGGCTCTTCGAGCAGAAGCTGGGCGAGCCGTATACCGAGCAGATCCCGGAGCTCGTGCGAATCGCCCGCAAGCATCTCCGCGCCAAGTTTCTCGCCGCCGGGATGGGGATCAGCGGCGCGAACTTCCTGTGCGCCGACACCGGATCCATCGCCCTGGTGACGAACGAGGGGAACGGGCGGATGGGGACGATCCTCCCGCGCGTCCATCTCGCCGTGGCGAGCATCGAGAAGATCATCCCGAGGCTCGCGGATTTGCCGGTCTTCCTTCACCTGCTCCCCCGCAGCGCCACCGGCCAGGTGATCTCCACGTATGTCTCCGTGCTGACCGGCACGAAGCGGCCCGGGGACCCCGAGGGACCGGAAAAGCTCCACATCCTCCTCGTGGACAACGGCCGGACCGCCATCCTCCAGGGGAAATACCGCGAGATCCTCAAGTGCATCCGGAGCGGCGCCTGCCTCAATATCTGCCCCGTCTACCAGAGCGTGGGAGGCCACGCCTACGGCTGGACCTACCCCGGGCCGATGGGGTCGGTGCTGACGCCCCTGCTCGTCGGCCTGGCGGAAGGAGCTCCTCTTCCCAACGCCAGCACCCTGTGCGGCGCTTGCGCCGAGGTGTGCCCGGTTGAAATCCCCCTTCCCAGGCTCTTGTTGGAGCTACGGTCGGACGAGCGGGACCAGGGTCTGAAGAACCCCGAAGAGGTGCTCGGGATGAAGGCATTCGCCGCCGTGATGAGCCGCGCGGGGATCCTGGAGGCGCTGGAACGGGTCATCGGCGTCCTCTGCCAGATCTTCTGCAAGGAGGGGAAGGTCCCCTGGCTCCCCTTGAAATTCTCGGGCTGGACCGACAAGAGGGATTTCCCCGCCCCGGTCCCGCAGCCGTTCCGCAGGCTCTGGAAAAAGCAGCGAGGCATCCGCCCATGGAACCGGTAGATAAAAAAGAAGAGCTGATCCGGCGGATCGCCGTCGCGCTCCGCGGGCACGAGGGCGCGAAAGCCGCCCCCCGTCCTCCGGCGGGCGCGGCAGGAACGGGCGCCGGGGCGGACCGGATCTCGCGGTTCCGGGAACAGTTCGAGGAGCAGGGCGGCAATTTCCTCGCAGGCCCTTCCCTGGAGGCGCTGCTGCCGGCCCTCGGCGAGGGGCTCCGTCTGTCGGGGGTCACCGTTCTTTTTTTCCCTCCGGAGGATGCGGATGCCCGACAGGTGGCGGAGGCTCTCGTGCCGTTCGGCCCCTTCTCGCTTGCCTCGCCGGCCGAAGTCCGGCAGCCGTCGCCGCCCCGGTCGGCAGGCGTGCAGTCCGCCGAGTTCGCCATCGCCGAAACGGGCTCGATCGTCCAGACCAGCCGGGGGGGGAAAACGCTTCTGCCGGGACTGCTCGCCGACGTCCACGTCGCCCTTCTTTCTCCGGCAGCCTTCGTGGACCGGATGGAGGAGTGCCTCGCGGCCCTCGCGGAGGACCCTCCCCGCAACATCTCCTTCCTCTCCGGCCCCAGCCGGTCCGCCGACATCGAGCAGACCCTCACCATCGGCGCGCACGGCCCGAAGAAAACGATCGCGGTGGTTTTCCCGTAGGAACGCGGCGGCTCCCTACCACCCCATCGCCCGCAGGAAAAAGAGCCAGCCCGTGATCGTGATTGCGGAAGCCGCCGTGGAAACGATGACGATCGTCCCCGCCAGGTCGGGGTCTCCCTTGAGCTGCGACGCCATCACATAGGTGACGACGGCCGTCGGGCATCCCAGCATGATCGCCCCGATCCGCAGGTCGTCCCCGGCAAGTCCCATCCACCGGTACGCGGCGATTCCGATCCCCGTTAGCAGAACGATCTTCATCGCCGACGCCGTCGCCGCCGGCCGGAATCCCGACCGGGCGCGTTGGAACGAGAAGGATCCCCCCAGGCACAGCAGCGACAGAGGCAGGGTGGCAGATGACAGGATCGCCAGGGTCTTCCCGAAAAGCCCCGTCAACGGAAGCTTGAAGAGGCTCCACCCGATCCCCAGGAAGCAGGAAAGGATGATCGGGTTGGTGGCAATTTGCCGCGAAATGTTCCGGGCGCTTTTCCATCCCCCGCCCTTCTTCCCATCCTCGTGGGGAAGAAGGAGCGCCATGATTGCAAGGGCGTTGAGGAGAGGGACGATGAATCCCAGGAAGATCCCCGCCTTCCGCAGGCCCTCGCCGCCCACCGCGTTGAGGACGATCGGCAGCCCCACGTAGGCGAGGTTCGCCCGGAACGACCCCTGGATGAAGGCGCCGCGCTCTCCCGGGGAGAGCCCCAGGCGGCGCGATATCGGGAACGCCAGGAGGAAAACCGCCACGGTGGCGGCGTAGCCGCCGGCCACGAGCGTCCCGCTGAACGCCTGCCGGAAGTTCGACATCCCGATCTCATAGAACAGCAGCGCGGGGAGCAGGAGGTAGTAAACGAGAGCGTTTGCCGTCTGCACGAACGGCTCGTCGATGAACCGGTACCGGCGCGCCGCCGCCCCGATGGCGATCACGAGGAACACCGGGAATACCGACTGCAGGATGTCCATGCGCCTGGCGGAGCTCCTTGAAAAAACGGGCGGCCCCGGGAAACAGGACCGCCCGCCGTAAAGGCCCGGGCTTCGTGAGTGCCCGCCCGGACTGCCTGATGGCTATTTCTTGCCGTGCTCCGAAGCGAGGAATTCCACGATCTTGGCCAAATCCGCGTCGGAGATCCAGTCCGCCTTCTTCCCCTGCATTTCCTTCACGATCGCCGTCCACTTCTCCTTCGACTCCTGGCGGGCGGTTGCCCGGTCGAGCCCGTGGCAGACACTGCACCTCTGCTCAAACAGCGTCTTCCCCTCCGCCGCCGCGGAGACCGCAGGGGGCGGGGCCGCGGGCTTGGGCGCCTCGGGCTTGGAGCAACCCACCGCGAACACCACGGGGAACAGGACGAGTACCGACGCCACGCAGCTGCGCATCCGCATCTGAAACTCCCTCCTTGGGAAAGCAAAATTTGCCTTATCTTACCCCTGCCTGCCGGGGGACACAACTGTTTCCGTTGTATAATCGGAGGTCATGATCCGCGTTCGCATCCTGCAGAAGAAGAAGGAGCTGGAAGTCCCCGGCCCGAAGCGTGTTGGGGAACTCCTCGCCGCAGCGGGAATCCGCCCGACGACGGTGATCGTGACGCAGGGGAAAAGGCTGCTCACCAGGGACCAGCGGATCGAGGACGGTGAAACGATTGACGTCCTCTCCGTGGTGTCGGGAGGGTAGCCTTCCGTGAAGTGCAAGCGATGCCGGAAGGCCGAGGCCGCGGTCGACCTGCCGAGCCACAACTCCGCCTTTTGCCCCGACTGCTTCTTCCTGTTCTTCCGAAGGCAGGTCACGGAAGGGATCCGTACGCTCTCGCTCCTGTCCCCGGAGGACCGGGTGCTGGTCTGCGTCTCCGGCGGGAAGGACAGCCTCGTGCTGTGGGATGTCCTGATGGAGCTGGGGTACCGGACCGAGGGTCTCTACATCGACCTGGGAATCGAGGGGTACTCCGCCCGGTCCCGCGAGAAGGTGCTGGCCTACGCCGGCGCCAACGGGAAGGAGCCGATCGTGGTGGACCTGCGCGCGGAGGGGATTCCGATCCCCGAGGCGGCGAAAGGGGCGCGCAAGGAAGAATGCTCGGTCTGCGGCACGGTGAAGCGATATTTCTTCAACCGGGTCGCCGCCCGGCGGGGCTTCACGGCCGTCGCCACGGGACACAACCTCGACGACGAGGCGGCGCGGCTGCTCGGGAACCTGCTCCACTGGGATCGGGATCACCTCTCCCGCCAGCACCCCCTGCTCCCCGAGGGGCCGGAGGGACTCGTGCGGAAGGTCAAGCCGCTGTGGCGGGTGAGCGAGCTGGAGACTGCGGCGTACGGGTTCCTTTCGGGGATCGACTACGTGACCGAGGAGTGTCCTTTGAGCTTCGACGCCACCTCGCTCGTCTACAAGGAGGCTCTCTCCCTGATCGAGGAGAAGATGCCCGGAACCCGCCGCAAGTTCTACCAGGGGTTCCTCCATCAGAACCGGGACGTTGCTAAGAACTCGGGAGGGAAAGAAAACGTTTCTCCCGTAAAGTGTATCGCTTGCGGAGCGCCAACCTACACGGAAGTCTGCGGCTTCTGTCGGTTGAAGGAGATAGTCAGCCAGGGGCGGGATCGGAAAAGGAGCGCGCGGTGAGCGGACGCAGTCCCAGAGGCCCCCTGCGGGCAGGAGAGGACGTCATCCTTGTCGACCCGAAGGGGGAGGAGCACCTGCTGACGCTCACTCCGGGAAAACCGTTCGGCACGCACAAGGGAAACATCCTCCACGACGACATCATCGGCAAGGAGGACGGCGGCACGGTGTGGACGGCACGGGGGACCGGGTACCGCGTCTTCCGCCCGACGTTCAACCAGTACATCCTGAACCTCAAGCGCCACGCGCAGATCATCTACCCCAAGGATATCGGCCCGATCCTGCTGTGGGCGGACATCTTCCCGGGGGCGACCGTTATCGAGGCGGGCATCGGCTGGGGGGCGCTGACGATCAAGCTGCTGGAGGCGGTCGGCCCCACGGGACGCATCGTCTCCTACGAGATCCGGGAGGATTTCGCCGAGAGCGGCAAGAGGACCGTCAACCGCTTCCTCGGGGAATGCCCGAACCTCGAGGTCAAGGTGCGTGACATCTACCAAGGGATCGAGGAGAAGGATGTCGACAGGATCGTACTCGACCTGCCGGAACCGTGGCACGTCGTCCCGCACGCCGCCGCAGCGCTCGTCCCGGGAGGAATCCTGCTTTCCTACCTGCCCTCCACGGTGCAAGTTAAGCAACTTGTCGAACGGGTAGGGGAAACAGGATTATTTACTGAGCCGGAAGTATTCGAGGTGATCCTCCGTCCGTGGCACGTCAAGGGGCAGTCGGTCCGCCCTGTCCAGTGGATGTTCTCCCACTCGGCGTTCATCATCGTAGGCCGGAAAATTATTTGACCCTAGACCCAAGAACCGGGACGTTGCTAAGAACTCCCCTTAATGGAATTCTTCGTCCTCAATAGATATCCTCCACTTCCTTCCGTAATTCCCAGCCACCGACATACTTTCGCGGCAGGCACATTCATCTCCGACACGCACGACGACAGCACATCCCGCCGGGCGCGAACTTCCACATACTTTTTGCCCCGGCCCACAATCTCACCGGCAGGAATTCCGGTTTGGGCTGATATGCGTGCAAGTATTTCGAAAAACTTGTCCGGCGGCCGGCTCTCGTTTGCGGATCCATCGATTGGACTTTCAGCCTGATCCGTGAATTGCGATGGCTCCCCTCTCTCGTCTGTTTTCCCAAGACCGATTGCGCGGCATCCCTCCTCCATAAAATGACGATACCTCATTTTCCATTTCGACCCTGCCGTGTCGGGAAATATTTCTTGAAGCAGGTCAAAGTCCATCCATCCTGCATCGCACGCTGATAACATTTGCAGATGTCCGGTCCAAGGGTAATTATCCAGCTCCGCAAGCGATCCCACCAATCCTGCGCGTAACGGGTTCAAATGAATGTATCTGGTTACCTCACGTAAGTATGATTCCTTGGAGATCACTCGCGACATGTACCTGTTTTGAAAAAGATGGCCAACGCGCTTATGGCGCTCGTTAAAGTAAATAGAAAAGCCCGTCAGAAGACACCGCATAAACGAGGGCAGTTCCCCGGATTCACTTTTCAAGAGGAGGTGGAAATGGTTTGGCATCAACGCCCATGCCAAACAACGCATGTTCCATCTGGCGAGATTGGCTACAAGCCGGTCCAGAAAGACGTGGCGATCCTTGTCATCCAAAAAAATCTGGCGTTTCTCATTGCCGCGGCCATAAACATGAAGTACCGCGCCCGGAAAATGTCTCCTTGGTCCCCTTGGCATGACGGGAAAACCTTCAAAATGTGCGCCACACGGCCGGCATGCAATGAGCAAAACTGAGAACGTATTCGCCGGAGGGAACAATCGCGAATGCTTCAAAGTTCTTAGCAACGTCCCGGTTCTTAGGTTTTAAAAAAAGTTTAAGAACGTCCCTGGGCCTTGAAGTAATCGAATGTGTGGGAGAGACCGACCGAAAAGGCGACCTTCGGGGAGTATCCTAACAGGTCCTTCGCCAGGGAAATGTCGGCAAGGGAGTCGCGCACATCGCCCGGCCGCGATGGCTCGAATTTCGGGGCCACCCGGCGCGCCGCCAGACCGTAGACAATCTCCAGGATATCGAGGAGCGAGACCCTCTCCCCGCAGGCGATGTTGAACACCTTTCCGCACGCCGTCTTCGGGGCGCCGCTCGCGGCGATGTTGGCCTGCACCACGTTGTCGATGTAGGTGAAGTCGCGCGTCTGCTGGCCATCCCCGTAGACGACCGGTTGCTTCCCGGACAGGACGGACGTGATGAAACGCGGAATGACTGCCGCGTACGTCGATGCAGGGTCCTGCTTCGGGCCAAACACGTTGAAGTAGCGCAGCGAAACCGTCTCCAGCCCGTAAACCTCGTAAAAGATTCGCATGTAATGCTCGCCGGTCAGTTTCTGCGCAGCGTAGGGGCTCTTCGGATTGGGCGTCATCGATTCGCGCTTAGGGAGTTCGGGGGTGTCGCCGTACGCGGAGGAAGAGGCGGCAAAGACAACCCTCCGGACACCGGCGTCTCGCGCCGCAACCAGGAGATTTACCGTACCCCCCACGTTGATCTCGTTGGAGAGAGCGGGGTCCGCGACCGAGCGGGGAACCGACGGAAGCGCCCCCTGGTGGAGGATATACTCGACTCCCTCCGCTGCCTTGCGCGTCGCCGCAAGATCCCGGAGATCGCCTTCGACCAATTCGTACGCGCCGCCGAACTTTTCGGCAAGTCCGGCAAGGTTCTCGCGCTTCCCCGTGAGGAAATTGTCCAGGATCCGCACTTTATGCCCGGCAGACAGCAGCGCCTCGGTCAGATTCGACCCAATAAACCCCGCCCCGCCGGTCACAAGATAGAACAACTGATTCATCCTCCGGTTGATTTCCTGATCACCAGCCCCGCTCGGCTAATAGCCGCCGCGACTCTTGGCGGCCGTCGAGTTCTTAGCAACGTCCCGGTTCTGAGGTTTACAGTTTGATGACCTTGTTGCCGTTGCGGCCCTTGAGGGCGTTGCGGGTGTCGACCACCACCTTTGACTCGCGGGCGACAAGCCTGTAGTCGAACCAATCGTGGTCGGTCACCAGCACCACGCAGTCGGCTCTCCGCAGCGCCGCCGCGGAGAATTTCTCCGCCTTCATCCGGATCCCGTGCTCATCCAGCACCGGGACATGCGGGTCGCAGTAGGAAAGCTTCGCCCCCTTTTTCGCCAGCAGCTGGAGGATGTCGAGCGCCGGCGCCTCCCGCACGTCGCTGATGTTCTTCTTGTAGGCCACGCCCAGGATCAGGATTTTCGCCCCGTTGATCGACTTCCGGGACCGGTTCAGCGCATCGCCCACCTTGCCGACCACGAAGTGCGGCATCTGCCCGTTGATCACTCCCGCAAGCTCGATGAAGCGCGACTCGAAGCCGAACTGCTTCGCCTTCCACGACAGGTAGAACGGGTCGAGCGGGATGCAGTGACCGCCGATCCCCGGGCCCGGATAGAACGGCATGAACCCGAACGGCTTCGTCTTGGCCGCGTCGATCACCTCCCAGACGTCGATCCCCATCCGGTCGCACATGAGCGCGATCTCGTTCACGAGACCGATGTTCACCGATCGGAACGTGTTCTCGAGGAGCTTGACCATCTCCGCAACGGACGCGCGGGAAACGGGGTGGACGTTTTCGAGCACGCCGCCGTACAGCGCCGCCGCCACCTTCGAGCACCTCGGCGTCACCCCTCCCACCACTTTCGGGATGTTCTTCGTCGTGTACGTCGGGTTGCCGGGATCGACGCGCTCCGGCGAAAAAGCCAGGAAGATGTCCCGTCCGACCTTGAGCCCCTTCTGCTCGAACATCGGCACGAGGACTTCCTCGGTCGTCCCGGGATAAGTGGTGCTCTCCAGCACAATCAGCATGTCCTTATGGATGTACTTCGCCACCTGCTCGGCGGCGTTGACGATGTAGGAAAGATCGGGGTCCTTCGTCTTGCGCAGCGGCGTGGGGACGCAGATGTTGACCGTGTCCGCCTCCGCCAGCGCCGAGAAATCGGAGGTCGCCCGCAGCAGCCCGGCCGCCACGGCGTCCCGGATCGCCTCGGAAGGGATATCGCCGATGTACGACTTCCCCGCGCGAATGTCCCGGACCTTGGAGCCGTCCACGTCGATGCCGATCACCTGGATGCCGGCGCCGGCGTATTCCACCGCGAGCGGAAGCCCCACGTACCCCAGGCCGATCACCGCCGCCGTGAAGTTTTTCCGTTTCAATCGGGCGAGCAGATCGCCTTGACCTTCCGCTCCAGACATCGCTTGAAAACCTCCGCGCATCGATCTCCGAAAAAAAATGCCCACGTGGACGGGAGGACCCGGCCCCCTGTGGGCACGTAGATATAAATGTATCGAAAATTAAGCGGATTTCAACTTCTTAATCTCGGTGATCAGCTCCGGCACCGCCTTGAAGAGGTCGGCCACCAGCCCGTAATCGGCCACCTGGAAGATCGGCGCCTCCTCGTCCTTGTTGATCGCCACGATCACCTTGGAATCCTTCATCCCCGCCAGGTGCTGGATGGCACCGGAGATCCCCAGCGCGATGTAGAGCTCGGGCGCCACGATCTTTCCCGTCTGCCCCACCTGCCAGTCGTTGGGCGCCCACCCTGCGTCGACCGCTGCGCGCGACGCCCCAATCGCCGCGTGGAACAGATCGGCGAGATCCTCGACCATTCTGAAGTTCTCCTGCGCCTTGATCCCGCGCCCCGCGGAGACGATCACCCGGGCATCGGTCAACTCCGGACGCTCGGACTTCGTCTCCTGGCGGGACACGAAGGCGCTCCCGCCCGCGTCGACCGAAACGGAGATCTTCTCCACCGGCGCCCTGGCCCCTGCCGCCGGAGCCGGGTCGAACGCCGTCTGCCGCACGGTGAACAGCAGTGGGGTTCCCGCCAGCTCGACTGTCGCGATGGCATTCCCCGCGTACATCGGGCGCTGGACACGGAGCTTGTCCCCCTCCTTCGCCAGACCGACGATGTCGCTGGCCAGCGGGGCATCGAGCAGCCCCGACAGGCGCGGCATGAAATCCTTCCCGAACGTGGACGCCGGGGCGAATACCGCGCCGTATCCCTTCTCCTTGGCCACCCGGGCCACCGCGGGAGCATGGGTTACCGCGAGGTACTTCGCAAACGCCGCATCCTCGCCCAAAAGCACCTTGCGAACGCCGTATCCCGCCACGGTATCGGCCACCGCGGCAACGCCGTCCCCCAGGACCAGCGCGTCGACCTCTCCGCCGGCCAGCCCGGAATACGACTTTGCCGCCGTAATCGTCGCCAGGGTGGTCTTCTTGAAGACCCCTTCCTGATGTTCCACCACAACCAGTACGTCCGCCATCTCCGTTATCCTCCCTGATTGAAAACCTTAGAACCGGGACGTTGCTAAGGACTCCGCAATCCTTCGTCAATTTCGAGTTCTAAGCAACGTCCCGGTTCTAAGGTTACAGGACTTTGGCTTCGTTCTTCAGCTTGGCGACCAGTTCGGCGACGTCGGCCACCTTCCTCCCGCCGGCCCGTTCCTTGGGAGGCGCGAGGGAGAGTACGCGGACCTTCGGCGCGGCGTCCACCCCGAGAGAAGCGCTGGGGATCACCTTGAGCTCCTTCTTCTTCGCCTTCATGATCCCGGGGAGCGACGCGTAGCGGGGCTCGTTCAGCCGCAGGTCGGTCGTCACCACGCAGGGAAGGGGCACCTCTATGGTCTCGATTCCGCCGTCCGTCTCCCTTCCCACGTGGGCTTTCTTGTTCCCCTCCAGGAACTCCACCTTGGAGGCGAACGTCGCCTGCGGCCAGGACAGCAGGGCCGCAAGGATCTGCCCCACCTGGTTGTTGTCGTCGTCGACCGCCTGCTTGCCCATGAGGAAAAGGTCGGGTTTCTCCTGCTCGACGACCTTCGCCATGTACTTCGCCACGGCGAGGCTGTCCAGCCCCTTCTCCGCCTCCACCAGGATCGCCCGGTCGGCCCCCATCGCCAGCGCGGTGCGCACCTGCTGCTCACTCTCCTTGGGCCCGATCGTGAGGATCGCCACCTCGCCCCCCTGCTTCTCCTTGATCCGAAGCGCTTCCTCCACCGCGATCTCGCAGAACGGATTGATCACCATCTTGATGTTGTCGAGATTGATCCCGCTCCCGTCCGGCCGGATCTTCACCTTCTCGTCCGGGTTGGGAACCGGCTTGATCGCCACCAGAATCTTCACGCCGCACCTCCGGGATGAATGAGTACGTCGGTGTCGAAAAACAGGGGAATGATACCGGATCGCCCCGGGGGAATCAACTGAAAAATGAATGACTATTCAGTCAGTAAAAACCGGAGCAGGAGGGGCAGGAAAGCGGAGAACAGGGCGCCCGTACCGCCACCGGCGGCATCCGCGATCCAGTCGAAAAAATCCATCGACCGACCCGGGATCCAGTATTGATGGATTTCGTCTACGGCCCCGACGAAGGCGACAAAGACCAGAGCGGCCAGGGCCGCCCCTCTTATCGAGCTGCCGGACTCTCTCCGCCAAAGGGCGCAGAGGAACCCCATCACGCCGTAAAAACCGAAATGGGCGATCTTGTCGGAATACGGGAGAGGAACCTCGAACTGCGGGTTGGGAATGGAGGTCAGCAGAAAAGTAAACGCTACCCAGAGGATCAGCAGCGTCAGATAGATCCGTCTACGGGTAATCAGGCGCGGCCCTGCCGGGAGTACCATTGGTCATAGAACTTGAGGTATTCGCCGGACTGGACGGTGCGCAACCACTCCACGTTCTCCAGGTACCAGCGGACGGTTTCGCGCAGCCCTTCCTCGAACGGGACCTCTGGAGCGACGCCCAGTTCCCGCCGGATCTTTGTGTCGTCGATCGCGTACCGGCGGTCGTGCCCCGGTCGGTCGGGGACGAACTTCATGAGCGACTCCGGCTTCCCCATGAACGAAAAGAGCAGCTTCGTGATCTCGATGTTGGTCCGCTCGTTCCCCCCGCCGATGTTGTAGATCTCCCCCGGCCGGCCGCGCAGCAGCACCGCCTCGATCGCCCGGGAGTGGTCGTCCACGTGGATCCAGTCGCGCACGTTCATCCCGTCGCCGTACACCGGCACCGGCTTGTTCTCGCGCAGAAGGGTGATAAAGAACGGGATGAGCTTCTCCGGGAACTGGTACGGTCCGTAATTGTTCGAGCAGCGGGTCACGATCGCCGGAACGCCGTACGTCTTGAACCAGGCGCGCACAAGCAGGTCCCCCGCCGTCTTGCTGGCCGCGTAGGGGGAATTGGGGCGAAGGGGCGATCCCTCCGAAAATTTTCCCTCCGGGCCCAGGGAGCCGTAGACCTCGTCGGTGGAAATCTGGACGTAGCGGGCGATTCCATGCCGGCGGGCCGTCTCCAGCAGCACCTGCGTCCCCAGCACGTTGGTCCTCAGGAACAGGGACGGATCGTTGATGCTGCGGTCCACATGCGTCTCCGCCGCAAAATTGACGATCGCGTCGGGCTTTTCGGCAGCAACGATCTCTCCGATGCGCGGGGCGTCGCAGATATCGGCGCGGACGAAACCGTAGCGGGCATCCCCCTCCAGGTCCTTCAGGTTCGCCAGGTTCCCCGCGTAGGTGAGCTTGTCGACGTTGACAGCCTTCCAGTCCGCATGTGCGCCGATGATGTACCGGATGAAGTTCGAGCCGATGAAGCCCGCGCCTCCCGCGACCAGCAGCTTCACGCCGTTCTCTTTCATCCGTCTTTCCGCTCCCAGGAATAAGGGATGTCGTTCACGTGGGGATCCAGCCGGTACTCGTCCGGCTCCTTATAGTTGTAAGTCTCCGTGGGCACGTTGATCAGCAGCGCCTCTTCCGTCCCGATCGCCTTGAACCCGTGGTAGACCAGCGGCGGAATCCGGAGCAGGACCGGCCGGTGCTCGCCCAGGAAGAACTCGTTCACCTCCCCCTTTGTCGGGGAGCCGTCCCGGGAATCATAGAGCACGACCTTCATCATCCCCTTGACCACGCAGAAGTGGTCGTGCTGCACCTTGTGGTAGTGCCACGCCTTGACCACGCCCGGATAGCCCGTGGTGAGGTAGACCTGGCCGAACTTCTTGAAGAAGTCGTCGTCCGCCCGGAGGATCTCCATCAACCGGCCGCGCTCGTCCGGCATCACCTTGAGCTGCTTGATCACAACGCCGTCGATCATCTCCCGCTCCTTAAAAAATAAAAATCAGTACCTCAGAACCGGGACGTTCCTAAGAAGTTCACCCGTTACCCCACAGGATTGCTTGATGGCCGCTCTCTCCAGTTCTTAGCAACGTCCCGGTTCTGAGGTTATGGCAGGGTGATCCCCGAGTAGTCCCCCAACATGAAATGGTACGCCCGCGGCTGGCCGTCGCCCTTGCGGATCACGACGTTTCGCCCCAATAGAGAGTCGATGATCCGCGACCCGGCGCCCTCCACCGTGCACCCTTCCAGGATGATGCTGTGCTCTATCTCCACGCCCCGGATCGTGCAGCCGCCCGCGATCGAAGTGAACGGTCCGATATAGGAGTCCACGATCCGCGTCCCGGGCCCGATCGCCGCCGGCCCCCGGATGACGCTGTTTTCCACTACCACGTTCTCTGCCAGCGATACCTTGAACTCCACGCGGCTCCGCGCGTCGACCCGCCCGTCGAGTTTGTCCTGGATCCCGTCCAGGACCATCCGGTTGGCTTCCAGGATGTCCTCGAGCTTCCCCGTGTCCTTCCACCAGCCGGTGACCAGGTGCGGCCGCACCGTGTACCCGTTGCTCACCAGCCACTGGATCGCGTCGGTGATCTCCAGCTCCCCCCGCCAGGACGGCTGGATCGCCTTGACCGCCTTGAACACGTTGCTGTCGAAAAGGTAGACGCCCACCAGCGCCAAGTCGGAGATGAACTCCTTCGGCTTCTCGACGAGCCGGATCACCTTGCCGTTCCGCAGCTCCGCCACGCCGAACTGGTTCGGGTCCTTTACCTTCGTCAGCAGGATCTGACAGTTGGTGGGTTGGGTGCGGAACTCCTCGACGATCGAGATCACCCCGTCGCGAAGGAGATTGTCCCCCAGCACCATGATGAACGGATCGCCCTTGAGGTACGGCTCCGATACCATCACCGCGTGCGCCAGACCGGCCGGCGAATCCTGCTCGATATAGGTCGCCTTGATGCCGAACCGGCTGCCGTCCCCCACCGCCTCGCGGATCTCGGCTTTGGTCTCCCCGACCACGATTCCGACATCCGTCACGCCCGCCTCTGCAAGCTGCTCGAGGCAGTAGAAGAGAACCGGCTTGTTGGCGATCGGCAGGAGCTGCTTCGCACTCGTGAAGGTGATCGGACGCAGCCGCGTTCCCTTGCCGCCGCTCAGCACAAGGCCTTTCATCTTCCCTCCTTCCTCAGAACCTCAGAACCGGGACGTTCCTAAGAAGTCCAACGCACCTTATAGACATTCAACAGTTCTTAGCAACGTCCCGGTTCTTGGGTTCCTAGGAACATCTCTGTTGTTACGAAACCTTGGCGTGGGATTCGACCACCCTGCGGCCCACGGAGTGGTACAGGAACCCGCGCTCCTTCATTTTCTTCGCGTCGTAGACGTTGCGCCCGTCGAAGATCACCGGCTGCCGCATCAGGTTCTTCATCAGCCCGAAGTCGGGCTTGCGGAACTCGTTCCACTCGGTGACGATGATGAGGACATCGGCCCCCTGGAGCGCACCGTAAAAAGACTCGGCGTACTCGAGCCGGTCCCCGTACCGCCGCCTGGCCCCCTCCATCGCCTCCGGGTCGAAGACGACGACCGACGCCTTCGCCTTGAGCAGCTCGTCCAGGATATAGAAGACCGGCGCCTCCCGGGTGTCGTCCGTGTTCGGCTTGAACGCGATCCCCCACACCGCCACGCGCAGCCCCTCGAGCTTCCCCTTGAAGTGCTTCTCCACCTTCCGGAAGAACTTCTTCCGCTGTTCCTGGTTGATCTCCTCCACCGATTGCAGGATCGAGAGCGGCGCCCCCGCATCCCGCGCGCTCTTCAGCAGCGCCTTCACGTCCTTGGGCAGGCAGGACCCGCCGTACCCTAGCCCCGGGAACAGGAATTTGCTCCCGATGCGCGAATCGGAGCCGATCCCCTGCCGAACCTTGTCGATGTCGGCCCCCACCGCCTCGCAGAAATTGGCCAGGTCGTTCATATAGGAAATCTTCATCGCCAGGAACGCGTTCGCCGCGTACTTGGTCACCTCGGCGCTCTTCTCGTCCATCACGATGACCGGGTTCCCCGCGGGGATGAACGGCTCGTAGAGATCCTGCAGGATGGAAATCGCCCGTTCGCTGCGGCTGCCGATCACCACGCGCTCGGGGCGCAGGAAATCCTCGACCGCGTACCCTTCCCGCAGGAACTCCGGGTTGGAGACCACGTCGAACTCGATCTTCGTGTCCGTGTGCCTGCGGATCGCCGCCTCGACCTTCTCGCTCGTCCCCACCGGCACGGTGCTCTTGTCGACGATCACCTTGTTGCCGGCGCCGGGATTGCACGCGAGGATCTTCCCGATGTCGTCGGCCACCTGGAGGACGTACTTCAGGTCCGCCGATCCGTCCTCCCCCGGCGGGGTCGGAAGGCACAGGAACACCACCTCCGACCGGAGGACCGCCGCCTCCAGGTTCGCGGAGAACTTGATCCGGCCCTTCTTCAGGTTCCGCTGGTAGATCTCCTCCAGCCCCGGCTCGTAGATCGTCACCTGTCCCGACGTCAGTTTCTCCACGACTTTCGGGTTGTTGTCCACGCAGTGGACGTCGTTCCCCCGCTCCGCGAGGCACACGCCCGTCACCAGCCCCACGTAACCGGTCCCGATAATTGCCACGTTCATCTCCCCGCCTCCGGGTCGATAGGGTCGTAAACCCTATAAAGATACCGGAATATGACCGGCCTGGGAATACCGTCTCGCGGCCGGCGGAAATGAGTACCGAAAGTGATTGCCTCCCATTATGATAAAAGATTCCGGCCAGCCGGAAATTCCAGGGGGCGTTTCATGAAAAACCGGGCAAGGGAGATCGTGTTCCTGGCGACGATCCTTTTCGCCTGCGCTGCGCTTGCGCAAGACGCAAGCGTCACGATCCTGGGCGCGGTGAAACACCCCGGGACCTACGTGCTCCCCAAGGGGGAAAAACTCTCTTCGCTGATCGAGCGGGCCGGCGGGTTTACCGACAACGCCTGGCTGCGCGGCGCGGCTCTTTCCCGGGAATCGGCAAGGGCCCGGAAGGGAAACCCTCTCCGTGATCTGATCGCCAGGGTCGAGCTCGAGGCCTTCGCGAAACCGGGGGAGGAAGAGCAGAAACGGGAATTCATCAGGAAACTTTCGGAACTCAACCCCGGGCCCGAGATCCCCGTCCGGCTTATGCACCCGCGACTGCTGAAGGGCACCGAGCAGGACCTTCCCCTCGAGGCAGGCGACGCGCTCTTCGTTCCGTCGAGGACCGATATCATCACGGTCATCGGCGCGGTGAAAACGCCCGGCGCCGTCTCCCCCTACTCCCCGAAAACAATGTCCGAGGAATACATCCGGAGGGCCGGCGGATTCGCGAAGGACCCGGACCGGGAGCACGTGTATCTCCTCAAGGCGGACAGCACCGTGATCCCCCTGTCGCGGGAATGGATTCGTTGGAACGCCAAGGAATCCCGTTGGGAGATCCCCGCCTTCCGGGAATCGGCGCCACCGGTCGAGCCCGGAGACACGATCGTGGTCCCGAAGAAACCGGTCCGTTCCGTCTGGTCGCGCGCCATCAAAAACCTCCCTCAACTGCTGATGGAGATCCATGGCCTGACCGGCGTCCGGGTCGAGCCGCCGTGACCCGGGATGCCCGCCAAAGGCCGCGCAGCCGGGCGCTTCCCTTTCTTCTTGCGTACCTTCTCTGCCTCGCGGCGCCGCCCGCCATCGCCGGCGACGAGCCCTTCACCTTCCCTTCCAATATCGGCCTCACCGGCCTCCTGGAGACGCCGACGGCAAGGGTGATGAAGGAGAACCGGTATCGCGTGGGCGCCAGCCAGGCGCACCCCTACCGGACCTATTTCGGAACGATCGGCCTCTTCGAGCGGCTGGAAGTGACCGGCAGGGTCACGGAGATCATCGGCGTCCCGGCGCTGACGGCCGGATACGGCAACTACAAGGACAAGGCCGTCGACCTCAAGCTCCAGATCCTCCGCGAAGGGAAATTTTTCCCCGCCGTATCGCTGGCGATCCTGGACCCGCACGGCACGCGCCTGTACTCCTCCCAGGTCCTGGTGGCCAGCAAGCAGATTTACCCGTTCGATTTTACCGTGGGGCTGGGCAACGGCAGGCTCGGCAAGAAACCGCTGCCCGCGCAGGGAGAAGAATTCGGGATCGAGCTGTTCAGCAAACCGAGGGGATGGTGGCGCGACGCACAGCTCTTCGGCGGCGTCCAGTTCGCGCCGTCCGAAACGTTCGCCCTCGTGGCGGAATACAGCCCCATCCGATACGACCGGCAGACTTCGGACCCCGCGCAGGCGAAATATTTCAACGACCCCGTCCCTTCCCGCATCAATTACGGCATCCGCTGGAAGCCCACCCGCTGGTCCGAGATCGACGCCAGCTATCAGAGAGGCAACCAGATCGGCGTCAGCGCCTCCGTGGCCTTCAACATGGGCAAGCCCCTCCTCCCGATCTACGACCCCCCTTACCGGGAGCCGCCATCGCCGGGCCGGAACCCCGTCACCAGCCGCATCACCGAGGCGCTCCGCGAATCCGGCTTCAGCGACATCGGGGTGGACACCGACGGGATCACCCTGCGGGTCGAGGCGCAAAACGACAGGTACTATTTCAACGCGCGGGCGGTCGAAGTCATCCTCGACGTCCTCGCCGATCGGATGCCCGGGAACATCGATTACGTCCGCATCCTGATCAAGGAGAACGGCATCCCGCTGGTGGAGTTCGTCACGACCGCGAACGGACTCTCCGGTTTCTACGCCGGGGAGATCTCCCGGGACCGCTTTCTCGAGTTCTCCACCTTCAAGACGGAGGAAGGCAATGCCCGCATCAAGGAAACCACGCACCGGCGGTGGTTCCATTACGGGCTCAAACCCTCTATCGAGACGTTCCTGAACGACCCCTCCGGCTACTTCAAGTACCGTTTGGGGCTCTCCGGCTGGCTCACCGCGCAGCCGTGGAAAGGGGGATCCGCGGTCCTCGGGCTGGAAGGATACCCGGTCAACACGGTCTCCACCGCCGCCGCTCCTCTCTCCATCCCGGTCCGCAGCGACATCGCGGACTACAAGAAGGAGGACGTCGTCCTTGGAAGGCTGATGTTCGAGCAGATCCTGAAGACGCAGGACCCGCTGTACGGAAGATTCTCGGCGGGGCTCCTCGAGGTCGAATACGCAGGCATCGACGGCGAGGTGGCGATGCCCCTGTTCCGCGGGCGCATCTTGGCGGGCGTGAACGGCAGCGTGGTACGGAAACGGGACCCGGGCGATCCCTTCAAGCTGAAAGGGGACGACCGCTTCCATACCGCCTTCCTCAACACGCGGCTCAACCTGCCCGAGCGCGACGTCTACGTCGACGTCAAGGCGGGAAGGTTCCTGGCCGGGGACAAGGGGGCGAAGGTCACCCTGTCGAAATTCATCAACGGCGTGGTCCTATCAGCCTGGTACAGCGTCACCGGCACCTCGATCTTCAGCGACTCCTACAACCGGGGATACCACGACAAGGGGATTTCGGTGGACATCCCCATCCGGTTGTTCTCCGGCCACGATTCGAAGACCGTCTATCGATATGCGCTATCGCCTTGGACACGGGACGTCGCGCAGGACGTGGACCATTACCGGACGCTGTTCGACATCATCGGCCGGAACGTCGGCGTATGCCTTGACAAGGACAAGGAAAATCTGTATAAAGCGAGAAGGTAACCAATTAACTTCCAAGGAGATTTTCATGAAAACCGGAAAAGGCAAAATCTCCTTGAAAATCATCGTCTCCATCCTGTCGATCGTCTCTTTCCTCGTCGTCGCCCAGGGCGCCGTGATGACCGTCCTCGCCGCGGAATGGGAACTCTGGCCGAAAGGCAAGGGTGGGGCCTCTGAAACCGGCAAGCCGACATCACCCGAAGCCGTCGCAGCGGCAAAAGAGGGAGAAAAGGCGGGCAGCAGCGTGTTCGAAGGCGTGGATGCGGGCACCATCGGCTGGGCAGCCGCGATCGGCGCCGGAGCCATCGCGATCGGCATCGCGGCGGGAGGCGGCGGGGGAGGCTCCTCGACTACAGCCCATCACTGAACCGCCGGCCGCGCTTCAAGAAATTTTCATTGATTCGATTGTCTTCTTATCGTTCCCTTTCCCTTATCCGGCTCGTTTGCATCGCCCTGTGCCTTTTCGCCCTCGCCCGCCCGAGCGCATTTGCCGACGACCCCGACCGGACGCTGGGCGACATCCTTTCCTCCGCGGAATCCTGCTTCAAAGCGATGAAGACCAGGGACTACCAGGGGATCTGGAAAACGCTTTCGGCAGCCTCCAGGAATACCATTATCGATGAGACGCGAAAATCGATCGCCCGGGCCGGCGGCAACGAGCTTCCGAAGGAGGAGGTACGCCGGGACTTCGACGAAGGGGGCCCCATCGCAAGGGGGTACTGGTACGGCTTCCTGGCGCATTTCAACCCCGATCTCGTCCTGGAGCAGAGCCGGTGGGAGAAGGGATCGATCGGCAGCGACCGCGCGGAGATCCTCATCACCTATAAGAAGGCGGAAAACCCTGCAATTCTAAAGCTTTTTCGGGAAGACGGCGGCTGGAAGGTGGGGCTGGTGGAGACGTTTTGGGGAAGGAAGTAAGGCCGAGTTTTTAGGAACGTCCCGGTTCTGAGGTGTCCCGGTTCTGAGGTCAGTGGAGGGATTTGGAAGGGGGTGCGGACAGGACGGGAGCAACGGGGGAGTCTTCGGCAGGGAATTCGATCCCGTGGAACCGGTAGTGCGGGGCATATCCCTTGACGAGAGTTTTCAATTGGCGGACGACGCCGATGCGGTCCCCCTGGGCGGCAAGGTCAATAAGCAGGTTCAGCTGATGGTTCCAGTCCTTGGGCAGATGCCCGTCGCCGATCATCTTCATCACCTTCGGATGGCTCGTGCGGACGATGTCCTCGCCCTCCACCACGAGCTCCTCCTTGAGCTTCTCGCCGGGGCGTAAACCCGTGAAGACGATCTCGGCATTCACGCCGAGCTCCTTCCCCGACAGGCGGATCATGTTCTTGGCCAGGTCGATGATCCGGACCGGCTCCCCCATATCGAGGACGAAGACCTCGCTCCCAACCCCCATGGCGCCCGCCTGGAGGATGAGCGCCGCGGCCTCCGGGATTAACATGAAATAGCGCGACGCCTCCAGGTCGGTGACGGTGAGTTTCCCCGTCGTTTCCAACTGCTTCCGGAAGATGGGGATGACGCTCCCCGAGCTGTCCAGGACGTTGCCGAACCGGACGGCCACGAAAACGGTGTCGTGTCCGTTCCCGTTCATGTTCTGGACGACCAGTTCGGCTACCCGCTTGGTCGCCCCCATCACGTTCGTCGGGCGCACGGCCTTGTCGGTGGAAACCAGCACGAACCGCTGGACGCCGTGCCGGGCGGCCGCTTCCGCCACGATGCGGGTCCCGAGCACGTTCGTCTTGACCGCTTCGACCGGGTGCATCTCCATCACGGGGACGTGCTTGTAGGCCGCGGCGTGGTACACGAGGGTGGGCGCGTGGGCGGCAAAGGCCTCATCCACTCTCCTGCGGTCGCGGACGTCGCCGATGACCGAAGCAAGGAGAACTCCCGGATACTTCTCCCGCATGTCGTGCTCGAGTTCGAAGAGCGGCGTTTCGGCGATTTCGAACATCACGAGCTTGGCCGGCGCCAAACCGGCCACCTGGCGGCACAACTCCGAACCGATCGAGCCCGCCGCCCCCGTCACCATCACCACGTGGCCGGTGATATCCCGCCTGAGAAGCTCCGTGTCAAGCGTCACAGGGTCGCGTCCGAGCAGGTCCTCCAGATCCACATCCCGCAGCGCCTTCACGCTGATCGTGCCGTCGATCAATTCTCCCACGCCGGGCAGGATCCGGAAGCGCGCAGTCACCTCCTGGCAGTGCTCGACGATGTGGCGCACATCCGATCGGGGGGCCGACGGCATGGCGATGATGATCTCGTCGATCTCGAATTTTCGGCAGATCTCCCTGATCTTTTCATGGCCCCCCAGCACCCGGAGCCCCTCGATGCGCGTCCCGATCTTGTGCGGATCATCGTCAATGAATCCGACCTCGATCATCTCAAGAGCGGCGTTTTCGCGGATTTCCCGGGCAATCATCCGCCCCGCGGAGCCGGCCCCGACGATCAGGACCCGCCGCTCCGAGCCCATCCGCACCCGCCCGAAGGCCTCCCGGCCCGCCCGGACGAGGTAGCGGATCCCCAGGACCAGGAGGAGCGTGTTTCCCCAGTCGAGCAAGTAGATCGACCGGGGGACGAAGCCCGGCCCGAAGAGGTAGTGGACGGCCCCGGCGAACAGGACCGACCCCAAGGTGCACCCTGAAACGATGGGGAGGATGTCCCGGATCGACACGAACCGCCACCACCCTCTGAAGAGCCCGAAAGCGAGGAATCCGATGGCCTTGGCGACGAGGATCACGGGGATGGTCTCCCGCATGACGGCGAGGTACTGCCTGGGCACGGAGAAGTCGAAGCGAACCAGGTAGGCGAGGTGGTTCGCGGTGACAAATATCGCCATGTGCAGCAGGAACTTCACGACGACCCGGTGACGCATGAGGACACCAAGCGGCGTCGACACCCTCTCCGCGATCCCTTGCCGGAGATTTATCAGTTCCTGCTTATTCATTGTCATAGTAATAGTACACCAAGGATAACAGATCGGTTACATATTCAGATCAAATCTGTTTTTAAAAAGAACTCCTGCATCAATGGTTGACATTTTCCGCCCTGGTGACCTTCAGAAAGGTCAAAACCAGTATTTTCAAGTCAAAAGAAAATGACCTGTCCTTCAAATAATGCTCGTCATATTCCACCTTTTTCGGAATCGGAATATCGTCTCGGCCATTAATCTGCGCCCATCCCGTGATCCCCGGAACCAATCGATGAACACCTTTATTCGTTCGCAAAGCAATCAGGTCGTCTTGATTGAACAACGCAGGCCGAGGCCCTACAAAACTCATATCCCCTTTCAAAACGCTCCACAATTGGGGCAGTTCATCCAGGCTCGATTTTCTCAGAAAGGGTCCTATCGATGTCAGATATTCATCGGGATTCTCCAATAAATGGGTGGCAACAGGAGGCGTATCGATGCGCATCGTCCTGAATTTCGGCATCTTGAAAATTTTGTTGCCCACGCCCACCCGATCCGACCAGTACAACGCAGGCCCCTTGGAAGTCAGCCTGACCAAAAGTGCAATGACAAGAATAGGAAACAACAAGACCAGAACCAAACAAAAGGAAAGGAGTAAATCAAATATCCTCTTCATGCCTGCATTTCCCGGATCGTCTCTTCCCAACCGGTCTTTAAATCATACTGGGGCACAAAACCCAGCTCTTTTTGAATGAGATTGCCGTCAACGGCGACATCTTCGGTATATTTATCAATCATCTCCGGTGTAACCGGGGGGGTTAGACCAATGGCGTGGCTTCCCTTTTCGATCAAACGTATCAAGGTACGCGTTGGACCCAAGGGCAGTGACAACCTGGGCGGTTTACGGCCAAGGGCAGAGCAGATGGATTCAATGATTTCATTCAGAGTATGAAAGTTACCATCCGTTACGTTGAAGACCCGGCCCGCCGCGGCGGGATGAGAAACCGCCCGGGCAGCCGCACGACCAACATCCTTATCATAAACCAGTGTCCGTCGATTAAGACTGCTTCCGATCGGGATAAAGCGATTTCGTGACAAGGCCCGCGTCAGCCGTTCGTAGTTTCCCTTGATGCGGGGACCATAAACCGCCCCCAAGCGCAACACGGTTCCCAATGGTTGGCCGTTGGCGCCCCTTGCATTCAAAACGATCCGTTCGGCGGAAAGTTTCGTCTGGGCATAAAAAGTGTCCGGATGAGTCGGTGAGAACTCATTGAGCACGCAACCCTCTGCGCGCCCATACACTGCAATCGTACTGAACAAGACGACGCGCTCGACACCCGCTTTAATTGCCGCCTCGACTACCGTCGTTGTGCCGCCGACATTGATGCGCTCGTATGTTTCGCGCAACCCTGGCGGCGGATTGACAATGTGCAGGAGCGCCGCCATATGAATGACTGCGTTTACGCCTTGCATCGCAGATTGGATCGCCACTGGATCGGTGGCATCGCCCATCAAGACTTCCACGCTTTGCGGGAACATGCCCGCAGGGGGAGCATCGACCGAGAAGGCGCGGATCCGGAACCCTGCTTGATGCAGCGATTGTACAACGCTTGGACCAACCGCACCGGTGGCACCAGTGATAAGAATAGTTTGCGTCATCTCATGGCCCCGTCAGTTGATTGATCAGGGCGTCATATTTTCGCGCAATCGCCTCTTTGGAATAATCCTTTTCAACAAATTTACGCCCACGCTCACCTTCGGCGGGCAGTGATTCGCGTTCACGAAAAGCTGACAGAACCGCATCGGCATAAGCCTGCCGATCCTCCGGAGGAACAACACGGCCACATCCGACACGCCTCACCATCGCCGCCATTTCAGAATCCGGATCCGCCGACACGATCACTGGTTTGGCGCTCGCAAGGTTTGAATATATCTTTGATGGAAAGCCGTCTTGCGCTCCGGCGCTTGTCATGGGGATTGTCCCGATGTCACAACTGGCATTGATCTGCGGCATGAGTCCTTTTGGTTGATAACCAAGCAGTTTGACGTTGTGCAAGCTACGGTTTTTTACCTCATCCGACAACCATTCCCAACTTGCTCCATCTCCGACGATGACGAATTGGATCGGAAATCCGGACAAGTTTTCTGCCGCAAAGAGCACGGATTCCCAATCTTGGACCAGACCGACATTGCCACCGTACAAGACAATGAAATCTTCCAGCAATCCGTGTTTCTTCGCGAACGGATTATCCCGCGGCAACGGCCGATACAAATCTATATCCACAAAATCAGGAATTGTAAGAAGTTTCCGGTCAGGCACGCCGCGGCCACGAATAACATCGCTGAATTGATCCGCAATGGGGACGATCATGGCATTGCGCGAATATACGAGTTGCTCAAGCCATCGCATCATCCCGATCACGATTTCGCTTCGCACAATCCCCTGACGGATTGCAAGGTCAGGATAAACCTCTGCAACCTTGTAGACTGAAGGAGCATGCCATCGAAGGCCAAGCAGCCACGATATGACACCTATCGTCAAGGGAGGCGATGTTGCGATAACAACGTCTTGCGGCCCGATTGTGCAAAGACTTGCCACCAAAGATAAAAAATGGAATCGCAAATAGTCCAACATCCGTGCCCACACGCGATTGCCCTTCATGGGGAGCTTTACATGCCAGACCGGGATACCGTTGCACTCGCTGCAATAGAGCAAGCCGAACCAATGTTTCTGCATGGGCTGGCCCGCCAGTGCTCCTTGGTCAATATTGTAGTGTGGTGTCGTTGTCAGAACGGTAATGGAATGTCCCAATCGTTTCAGCTCAATTGCCAGGTCTGTCATGATATAGGCGGTTGAAACGCCATCGGGAGAAAACACCAATGAATGAAGTAAAACGCGGCTCAACGGCATCCACCTTTCAAAGAGATGCCCTTTTCAACTCTTGCCCGCCATCACGCGCGTCGCCGCCGACATCCCCGGAGGGAATTCCGCATCACGCCGTATTTCATCCCAATGTTCGCGGAACCACCGGATGGTATGGGCAAGCCCCTGCTCAAATTCCATTCTCGGTTCGTAACCCAGGATTTCTTTTGCGCGATCTATGCAAGCCAACAAACGTTTCTTGGTGTCCCACACGCGACGCTCGGCACGCACAATTCCAGCCTTGTTGCCGGTCAACTCGTTGATGCGTTCCGCCAACCACAGAATATTGATCTCGTTCCCGGAAGCAATGTTCATTTCCTGGCCTATGGCGCTTTCGTAATACCCCGCTCGCAGCAGTGCATCCACGATATCCATTACGTAGGTAAAATCACGCGTCTCCTCGCCGGTACCCGTAAACAGAAGAGGAAAACCGGACAGCGCCCTGAAGATAAAATTGGGAATAACGTTTCGGTACTGCCCCGGCACTTCACCCGGCCCATAGGAATTGAAAAAGCGCGTCTTTACAATCGGCGATCCATAGTGATGATGGAAAAAGTTACCGTACAACTCGCCCAGCATTTTGGTAATTTGATACGGCGTTGTCAGGTGCATGGACATGAATTCTTCTTTCAGCGGCAACGGAGCCTGCGAACCATAAATGGAGCATCCGGACGAGGCATAGACAACACGCCCGGTTCCGCACATCTGCGCATATTGAAAAATCAGCAAAGTGCCCAAGCCGTTTGTCATCAAATCGCGTTGAGGATAATCCACCGAATTCTGATTCGCAAAAAAGGCAGCCAAATGGTAGACGACATCCGGCTTAAGCGCAAAAACGCGCTTGAGTGCGACCTCGTCCGTGACAGAACCCTTGATGAAAAGCACGTTGGGCAAGGAGGGGATGTTCCACTCGTAGGCCGCCGTAAGGTCGTCGAGGATGATCGCCGTTTTTGCTTTCAGTTCCGCGATGGCTCTCGTCAAGTTCGAACCGATCGCGCCGGCGCCGCCGGTAATCAGGACCGTCTTGCCTTCGATATGTTTCCTGTAATCGTCCAACGCATCTTCCCCCGTGGTCATTTGTTGTAGATTTTCCTCGCCCATGAAACATACCGTCGGATCCCTTCGCGTATATCGATCCGGGGATCATGCTTCAGGTCGCGCCGGGCTTTCGAGAAATCCACTACCTTCACCCGGGTTGTAAATCCTTCCTCGCCCTCGTACTCCGCAAGAGAGGGATTTGCTCCCGTCTCCTTCAACACGATCTCCGCCAGATCTTCGATCCCGATGACCCAATCCTCCCGGCTGCCGACGTTGTACACCTCGCCCGTCCTGAAATTTTCCGCAATGTTCGCGAAGGTCCTGCAGGTATCGTCCACATAATCGAAGACCCGCTTGTGCCCCCGGTACACCGTGAACTTTCTGCCGGTCAAGGCATTGTAAACGAAGATCGGTATAACGCCGCGATACGGGCTGTAATATTCATGCGGACCGTAACAGCCCACCGGACGCACACGTACGGTTTCGCTTCCGAACATCGCCGCGTGGTTCAGGCATTGCAGCTCGCCTGCCCACTTCGTGATGGCGTAGTCATTCATCTGCTTGATGGGGACGCGCTCCATCACGTCCTCGGACATCAGTTGGTCATAGTCACCATAGACTTCCGCGCTGGAGAAAAAGATCATCCGGAAAGGATGCCGCTCCTGCAGCCGCAACATGTTTTTCGTGCCGATGACGTTCGTTCTCCACAGGTTGTCGTAATGGTCCTCTCCGTTCCAGCGCCCGTATTCGGCTGCCAGATGATATACATAGTCAAACTTATGCCGGCGAAATAAGGCGTCCATTTGTTGAAAGACGCCCGTATCGGCTTTGAGGTGCTGCAAATCTTCGCCCTGTAGGATGTCGCAGGTCCAGACATCATGCCCGCGCGCGCGAAGTTCGTTGGTGAGATTGGTGCCGATGAATCCCCGGCCGCCGGTAACTAGAATCGCAGCCATCCTGATTTTCTCCTTGTTGGATTGTCATCATGGCTATTTTTAGAGATTTGCAAGAACATCAACAATCCGCCCTGCCGCCCGCCCATCGCCATAAGGATTGCTCACGGCAGCCATCGCTGCGCGTTTTTCGGGATCCCATAGCAACTGCCTTAGCTTGTCCACAATTCGCTCCCGCTTTACGCCAACCAAACAGGCATTGCCTGCGGTGATCCCTTCCGGACGCTCGGTCGTTTCACGCATCACCAACACCGGCTTGCCAAGAGATGGTGCTTCTTCCTGTACCCCACCGGAGTCTGTCAGTACAATTGCAGCACGATCCATCAACCACACAAATGGCGCATACGGCAATGGCTCCATCAGATGAATGCGCGGATGACAACCCAGGATGCGCATTACAGGTTCACGAACATTCGGATTGAGATGTACAGGGTAGACGAATGTGACATTCGAAAATAAATCCGCGATATCGCGGATAGCATGGCAGATATTCTCAAAGCCTTCGCCGAAACTCTCTCGCCGATGGCCTGTAACGAGAATAACCTGCTGCCCTGCTATCGCTTCCGATAATCCATCCGGTAGTTCAGGCTGATGTGTTCGTACTTGCCCGCGTACCAGCAGGAGGGCATCAATCACCGTGTTGCCGGTCATGAAAACAGTTGGAGCCGGTATCCCCTCGCTGAGCAAAACCTGCCTGGCGTGCTCGGTCGGTGCAAAGTGTAAATCGGCAATGCGCCCTATCAAGCAGCGATTGATCTCCTCGGGAAATGGCGCATTCTTGTTTCCCGTTCGCAATCCAGCTTCTATATGACCAACTTTTATTTGATGATAATATCCAGACAACGCACCGCAAAATGCCGTGGTGGTATCCCCCTGCACCAGGATTACATCGGGCTTTTCCCGGGAAACAACATGATCAAGACCTTCCACCGCACGCGCCGTCACCTGCGCCAGTGTTTGCCCTTGTGACATTATGTCCAAGTCGTGATCCGGCTTGATGCCAAAAAGAGCAAGCCCATCGTCGAGCATTTCGCGGTGTTGGGCTGTAACACACACTTGGGAGACAAATAGATTCGATCGGCGTTTTAGTTCCAACACTACGGGTGCAAGCTTGATAGCTTCCGGACGAGTACCGATAATGGTTAATATTTTACGTTTGATAATGACCTTCCTAAATAATATATAGTGTAATCAATTATTTGAATCTCCCATGATGACCCTTCAGAAAAAGCCCTTCTCTTTTCAGGGAATTGGTCTTTTCCGAAAAATGTACATGATATCGTGAAGGAGTTTGGACCACATGGAAAAATAAAACAGGTGTGTCAGGTTTTGGGAATGAAAAGCCGCGAGGGCGGGATAATTCCAAAAGCTACGCTTTAATGTGAATTTCCTTTTTAAAGAACCCGGGTCTCCAATGATTTGAATCTCATCTTCTCCCGGCATCCATCCATATTTTTCTGCCATTTTTAAATGACCGATCTGTCGCCAATCGAACCCCATCATGCCGGACACGACCCGATCAAAGGCCCCTAACGAATTCGAGGCCACAAACCAGTTAACCTCTACAGGATCGCCCATCATGGGACCATTATTGTCCAGTCCATATTTCCCATCCAAGAACGCATAGCGGAACTTAAGGACATCACAGACCTGACTGATGATCTCATCAAAAACATAATGATTTTTGAGGCGCATCGTATCCGGGAGACAACCCCATTGATTTTTAATGGACAGAGTGATTCCCGTCATGCAATGAACCTTGGGAAGCGGACATGTGATGGAAAAATCGATTTCGCCAAAAAATATTTCCGGCAGCTTCAATGAGTACTCATTCCCGTTTGCCTTTAAAACCACCGTCCTGGTTTCCAAGCATGAAAGATTTACGATTTCAACATTTGGGTAAGCATCCGCAATCTCGTAAAAGCCCATGCTCCGCATGGCTTCTGTCATGGAAAAGCTATTATATCCGCCCTCTCCTTCGCCAATATAGATTTTTGTCGAGTTGTTTATTCTTCGTAATGCGTCTACCAGGGCCGCAACAAAATGTATTCTGGTGGTGACGCCTGCCTTGAAGTCAGGATAGGTCAGGTTGGGTTTAATGAACACGGATCTTGCTTCGTTAAATTCGCGCTGCACACCCCCCAGTCGTCCAAAAGCAGCTGAAAACTGATTGGAGAGGGCGGCATGGTCGCTGGCGATTTTGTCGATGATCACAACCGGCATATCAATAGAAATCCTTTTATCTAAGGAGAAAATTGGGCAAATACGCGGGAAAGATCTGTTTAACGGGCGTGGTTTCCATTGGGATGCCGGCTGATGAGCTTTATGTATAATTCTTCGTACCTGCGCGCAAGATTTCTCATATCAAAATTTTTTTCCGCCGCGAGGCGCGCCTGTTTTCCCATTTTTAACCGCAGTTCCTGATTCTCAATCAAGGTGAGGAGGTTACCGGCGAGAACGGCATGGTTATTCTTTGGAAAAATAAAACCGGTATCGCCGTCATCTACAGCTTCCATATTTCCATCATTATCGCTGCAAACCGCAGGCAATCCCATGGCCATTGCTTCCATGAGGGCACGTGAAATCCCCTCAGCAAAAGAAGGCAGCACAAATATGTCCATGGCTGCCATATAATGAAAAACATTCGCAACGCGTCCCGTGAAAATAAAGTGTTTCTGCATGGAATGCCGAGCAACTTGCTGCGTCAGGCTTTCCCGTAAAGGGCCGTCGCCTACAATTAAAAAGATCGTATGCTCGTTTTCCTTTAATAGGATTCTCGCAGCTTCAATAAGACAAGCGTGCCCCTTTCGCTCCACAAGGTCGCCCACGATGCCAACCACCGTTAAAGGGGTTCCGATTCCCATTTCTTGCCGGATGCTTTCCCTGTCGTGATCGACCTTAAATTGATCTATGATTTCCAAATCTACTGCATTCCTAATGGTTGTGATTTTCTCTTCGGGTATTCCCTCGTTTTCGATATATGTCCTTTCTAGCCTTTTGGATACCGAAACAATTTTATCAGCCACCCGCATGGTCACCCTGTCCAGCAGGGATGCTGCTTCCGATATCAACTTTTTTTTAAACAAGAACTTATAGTTTTCTCTCTGATCATTCCTGAGAGTAAATACAACCGGTACCTTGGCGATTCTCGCCGCGATGTTTCCGTACCAGCAGGCGATGGCATTATGGGTATTCAAAAGATCGATTCGATTTTTCTTAAGACATCGTGCCAATTTCAAAATAATCGACACATCATAGAACTTATTTCTGTTCAGGCTGACATGCTCATAACCATTTTGGAGAAGGTCCCTTACGAGCTCATCGTGCTTCGAAGACTTTATTTCACAAACAACATGATCAAATCGACATTTATCCGTATATTTTATCTGCCCCAAAATCCCTCTGCTTGGGCCGTCGTAGCCTATATAGGAATTCAAGTGCATGATTCTTAATTTATCGTTGTTCATGACAGGCGACCGACTACCGCTCAATCCGGTTTTTCCAGCCTGGAGTCGGCTCGAAAAGCTTTATCGGTTTCACGTCATCCAGGCTCCGTTTCGCGACGGCGCCATTTTCCGACATCACGACGTCAATCCGGTCGGGATCGCCATCGAACCTGGAAAAAGCATACCGTTGACCCGGGTTGTATTTGGCATACAGCGGGATTTTGCGCCAGTCCAAGCCCATGAGTTGCGTGCAGCAAATATCCACGGCCAGCGGATCCGTACCGGCCACGATCACCCCGGACGCGACCGGACTGGGGCTGAGCGGTCCTTCACCCTCCCCTCCGATGATGCCGTCTACAACCGTCAGATAGTTCCTCCGGACGTCATCATAAAGGCTCCCCTGACCATCGGAATGAAAGATAATGCAATTGATATCGTGCACCATTCGCCATATCGTGTCATTGCCGTGCCAGTCGCCACCCGTGACATTGATCAAATGTTGGTCCTGATGAAGCACTCGATTCAGTCTCAGCAGTGCGCGTCCAGGAGAACGGATCAGTCGCCAGGGAACCTTTCCTAAACGCCTCAGGGGAAAGGAATATCGTCCGCGCAACGTGTTGATCACCGAAGAAACAGGGTGCTCGTCGCCGCCTGAATCCGGCCCCCCTTCCCGATAGTGCGGCAGGCAGGATTTGTCTCCAATGGTCCCGACCATGTTTTTCAAGCTTAACGTCACGCCCGTCTTGCGATGAACCTTCAGCTTGGGGACGTTGATCAGAAAATCCGAATTCAGGATCGTTCGGGACAAAATGTACTGGTGCACGCCGTTGGAATGCCTCTGCACGGTTATATCTTTTTTATAATCAAGGGCACGGAACAGGTGCATGTATTTCTCTAAAGGCATGATGTTGCTGTCTTGTCCCAAATCCACCAGGACATATCCCAGAGCGTCTCCGGGCTGTTCTTTTCTGCCAAGAATGGCTCCCGACGAGTCGATCATCAGTTGGTAGTCGCGCAGGTCGACCAGCTCGATCGTGCCTTGCCCGCCTGTTTTATCCCGAATAAATTCTATGACCTGGTTCAGGCCCGTTTTCTTGCTGATGATGGAGAAATCGGCCGTTTGAATCGGTAAATCGGTAAGAGTCAGCGTGAATTTTCCGTGAGCGGCAAGAAGGACATAATCCATCAGCGGCCGAATGACTGACGCATGAGTCACCAGTGCCTCGAAATGGGATCGCTCATCGGAAGAAAAATTGTAATGGTTCACGAAATTCGGCTTGATGACAATGCGGCTCCCTTCTTTGATGAATGGACCAAAGGGATTCCAATAAGGCGTGCCGTAATTCTCTCTATCCAGGCCCGCCAAATATAATGCATTCCGAACAGCCTCATAAACCGGATTTTCCTCCGTGGCAATGGCATCCCTCGAATAGGGGTATTCGGGATACGCCTTGGAGGGATGAAAGGGCGCAAGCGGATAGTGCGCCTTCGTTTTGACGATGCTTACTTGCATATCAGATGATTCATGTATCGAACAACGCTTCTGACAAATTCTTCTTCCAGAACAGATGGTTCCTGTATTTTCCTCCATTTCCCGGCTTCTCTGACAAAATAAAAGGAGGATTTCTCCAGGGTATAATTTCCGAAATGCATGGTTTGGAATTCGAAGAGGAAAAACTCGCGCCCGTTGTATCCTATATCCAGGGAAAGGTAGGGCGTATCGAGATTGTTGAAAACGCGCTCGGCAAAATCCAGTAAACCCTCGGGCGTATCTTCGTTAAAGATAAACAACCCGCTGCCGCTGGCCCTGAAATCGTTTTTCCGGTTATGCCGGAGCAAGACATAGTACTTGTCCCCGTAGATCAGCACCTTATAATCGTTTTCGAGATCCGGAACGTAGGATTGAATGATGAATTTTTTGCGGTTGTTCGACTTTTTAACATACGGATGCCACACATACGATTTGACGACGTTCTTGATCGCGTCTACCGGATGAAGGGACCGGCTCAACCGTCTCATGTATTTTCGCTTCGATGCGTCATCCCTCAGCAATTTCACTCCGCTGCTTCCGCATCCTTCAGAGGGTTTTGAAACAATCTCCGATGGGAATTCAGGATCGTCATTCGCAAAATCTTCGTACGTCCCGTAGCCCTTGGACCGGATATTCTGGATGTCTTTAAGACGGCTGAGATCCCGCAGGATTTCCATGAACACCTTGTTATGGTGAGCCCTGAAATAATGAAACTCGGGAATCAGCATGGCTCCTTGAAGTTTAAGGCCCAGCAGCACGTCTTCGATATAGCTTTTATAAAACAAATCCCGGTCTTCCGATGACTGATACAAAATCCATTTCCCTTGATACGTGTCGTTTCTGAAATCGATTTCGGGATATCTCTTGACGACGAGCGTCCATCCCTCGTCGCCGAAATACCGACGGATCGATTCGACGTCCATGCTCGCATCTTTATGGCGGACGGAACCGTAGAAAAAATTCCTGTAATCCACCAACAGGATCAGCTCGTTTGTACCCTGGGCGCTCGTTCTTTTATCCTCTCGAGTAAAACGGGCTAAACGTTTCCGAATGATGTTTGTACCATTCGATGGTTTTCCTTAAGCCGATATCCAGGGACGTCTTCGGTCTCCAACCAAGAATCGTCCTGGCCTTTTCATTGCTGCAAAAAAAGTGTTCCGTTTCCCCGGCCCGTTTGGGCAGGGCGCCGATCAGAAGCCTGATCGGATTGCCCATCATCTGTACGATCATGTCCGCCACATCTTTGATCTTGTATTCGAGGCTGTTGCCGATATTGATGATCTCCCCCACGGCCCTTTGACATTCGGCCGCTAATATGTACGCATCGACAATGTCATCCACATAGTTGAATTCTCTTGTCTGATCCCCCGCGGTCATGAGAAATTCCCTTTTCGCCAAACAGTGATAGATGAGAGAAGGGATAAACATATCCGCATCTTGTTGCGGCCCGTAGGCGAGAAAAGGCCTGAGCGTAACAATGGGCACATTCATCGTTTTGTGGATCATCTGGCAGAAGTAGGTTCCCGCTACCTTGCTTGCCGAATAGGGCGACACCGGAATCTCTCTCATGTCTTCATGGAAAGGAACGCGGGCATCTCCATATTCCTCGCAGGTTCCCGTATTAATGAAACATTGAAGCGGAATCTTCTCATCCGTGATCGTTTTAAGAAGATTGACCATGCCCTTGATGTTCGTATCGATCATGGCGGAAATCAGTCTTAGATCCCTTTCCACGTTCCTGAAGGTGGCAAGATGAAAGACAATCTGCGGTTTCGCGCTCTTGATACAGGCGCCCACAGACGAATCATCCGTCAAGTCTCCGCTCCATACCATGAGACGACTCGTAATATCTTCGATTCTGAAGGTGTTGCTGCCCTGCCTGATAAAGGCATGGACCTCTGCGCCTTCTTCCAGAAGGCGTCTGACCAAATGAGATCCTATGAACCCCGTTGCGCCGGTTACCAGGACTCTTCGGCCATGTAAAAAGGGCCTTTCCGTCATGACCAGACCTTCCACGGAGCATCCTCGTTTGCCCAATGCTTATTGAGATATTCCATGTCGCGCTGCGTATCCATGCATTGCCAGAACCCCGGATGGTGGTAAACCATGAACTGGCCGTCCTTGGCCAATCTTTCCAACGGTTCCTTTTCCAATGAACATTCGTTGCTGTCGCTGAGATAATCGAAAATGTCCCGGTTGAATACGAAAAAACCGCCATTGATCATGTCGCCTTCCACCTGCGGCTTCTCGTGAAATCCGATGATATGATTATCCTGGATCCGAAGTTCGCCGAACCTCGCCGGAGGTTTTACACCGGTCACCGTGCCGATCTTCCCATGAGACAGATGAAAGTCCAAAAGGAGGTCGATGTTAACGTTCGCTACGCCGTCTCCATAGGTCAACAGGAAATAGTCTGTGTCGACATACTTTTTGATTTGCTTGATTCTTGCGCCGGTCATGGCATCTAAGCCCGTGTCCGCGAGGGTCACCTGCCAATCGTCCGCCTCGTTGACATTGTTGATGACAACGTCGTTATGCTTCCCCAGATTTATCGTCAAGTCGCTGTTTCTGAATCTGTAGTTCAGAAAATAATCCTTGATGCTATCCCCTTTGTATCCGAGGCAGATGATAAAGCGGTTGAACCCATAATGAGAATATATCTTCATAATGTGCCACAAGATGGGTCTGCTGCCTATCGGCACCATGGGTTTGGGGATGAATTCCGTTTGCTCCCTGAGCCTTGTCCCTTGACCACCCGCCAAAATGACGACCGGCACCATTTTTAGATCCGCCTTACTCATGATGTGTATACACCTCCCTCACGACGAATAGTGGACGTTGCTTGACCTCGATGTACAGCCTGCCGATATATTCCCCCATGATGCCCAT
>Ga0334722_10000429_pt1 | contig 62768 bp, 81 predicted proteins | sample C3_bottom_MG_FD_207210 | JGI IMG/M metagenome (GOLD analysis project Ga0334722, IMG submission 207210) | Sediment microbial communities from Yellowstone Lake, YNP, Wyoming, USA - C3_bottom | ecosystem: Environmental > Aquatic > Freshwater > Lake > Sediment | place: USA: Wyoming | collected... | reverse complement strand
CAAGTATACAAAGTTCTTCCAGCAGTTCACGAAGTTCAAGCAGTTCATCAAGCTCAAGAAGTTCTAGTTCTTCAAGCAGTTCAAGCAGGTCTAGTTCTTCTAGCAGCTCACGAAGCTCAAGCAGTTCAAGCAGGTCTAGTTCTTCTAGCAGCTCACGAAGCTCAAGCAGTTCAAGCAGGTCTAGTTCTTCTAGCAGCTCACGAAGCTCAAGCAGCTCCAGCAGCTCTTGTCGTTCATCGAGCTCAAGCAGTTCAAGCAGGTCTAGTTCTTCAAGCAGCTCACGAAGCTCAAGCAGTTCCAGCAGCTCATGTCGTTCATCAAGCTCAAGCAGTTCGAGCAGGTCTAGTTCTTCCAGCAGCTCACGAAGCTCAAGCAGTTCCAGCAGTTCATGTCGTTCATCAAGCTCAAGCAGTTCAAGCAGGTCTAGTTCTTCAAGCAGTTCACGAAGCTCAAGCAGCTCCAGCAGCTCTTGTCGTTCATCAAGCTCAAGCAGTTCAAGCAGGTCTAGTTCTTCCAGCAGTTCACAAAGCTCAAGCAGCTCCAGCAGCTCTTGTCGTTCATCAAGCTCAAGCAGTTCAAGCAGGTCTAGTTCTTCAAGCAGCTCACGAAGCTCAAGCAGTTCCAGCAGCTCTTGCCGTTCATCGAGCTCAAGCAGTTCGAGCAGGTCTAGTTCTTCCAGCAGCTCACGAAGCTCAAGCAGCTCTAGCAGCTCTTGTCGTTCATCAAGCTCAAGCAGTTCGAGCAGGTCTAGTTCTTCCAGCAGCTCACGAAGCTCAAGCAGTTCTAGTAGTTCTTGCCGTTCAAGTAGTTCATCTTCTAGTAGTTCAATTATTTCGTCAAGTTCTTCTAGTTCTAGCAGTTCATTAAGTTCAAGTAGTTCTAAAAGTTCTTCAAGTTCATCCTCATCAGCGTCATTATTTAGAAAATTAGTAAATTTTAAAGATGAAACATTTTCGTATGATTTTACTGAGGATACTTATTCATATGAGTTTGTTGATGAAACTTCTTTGTATAAATTTGTAGAAGGAAATTAATGAAAGGAGTAAAATAAATGAATAGAGTTAATCAATATTATGTAGCTGATGATGTAACATTTCGAGGAACATTCAAAATAGACAGCGTAGCGCAGACACCGGATTCAGGAAGCGCAAAAGTGCAGATATGGAAAATAGGAGGCACTTCAGCGACGTTAACTGAAACTTCCGCAACTATATCAGGCACACAATTACAATATAAATATACACCTTTAGTTGTAGGGCAGTTTACCTTGTTTTTTTATTGTACGTTTAACTCTGGAGCTGATAAGCGTACGGGTGTCATTGAATTTATGGTAAGAAAGAAAGAGGCGCATTGATGATTAATCCAAAATCGTTAGAGAATTTAAAAAAACCGAAGCCAAAAAAACCGTATGGATTCAGGAATTCATTACCACAAGAAAAAGTTGATGAGTTATTTACTTATTTAGCGAATGGCGATCCCATAACAAAAGCAGCAAAGAAAGCGAATGTATGTTTTGAGACAGCGAAGCGGTACTTTTCAGAGGGTGATGAAAATAGAGGTATTAAGCCACTTCATTATCGTCTTACAATATTCCAAGATAAGATTTCAGAAAAGTATAATGTGCTCCTTGAAGAACGCAGGATGAAAATGGTTGAGACTATTCGTAAGGCAGTAAATTTATTTAGTGAACAAATAGAACAAGGGAATTTGTTGAATAAGCCAAACATTAATCATCTTGATAAGTTAATGCGTTTGGAAGTTTTTCTTATGGGTGGAGTAAAACAATCTGAAAGAGAACGAAAAATGTTAAGTGCAGAGGAGATTTCTGATGGAGATAATCAAGAAGGCTGAAAGAATAGAATGGAAGGCAGAGATTGCGAATAGAGCGCCAGAGGAAGCTAGGAGATGGCAGATTAAAGAATATCGGCGCTGTATCGAAGATAAGATATATTGGTTCAATAATTATCTATGGGCGTTTGATCCCAATAAAACACCGTCTATTGTACCTTTTATCTTATGGGATCATGAGATTCGTTTATTGAATCAATTAGATAAATTGGAAGATCTCTTCATCGATAAATCAAGGGAGATGGGCGTGACATGGACAATCATGGGGTGGGAGTTGCATAATAATCTCTATGTAAAAGGTTTTACTGCGCTCAATATCTCTAGAAAAGAAACAGAAGTCCAAGATACAGGAAATACCTATCATTCTTTGCATGGCCGGTTATCTTTTATGTATCAACGCTTACCACCTTTTTTGAAACCGCAGATACATAATCCTTACCTTACGTTTTCCGTCCCATCGATGAATTCAGTCATCAAAGGCGAATCAGCGAATCCTAATGCTGGAAGAGACAGCCAATATAAATTTATTTTTATCGATGAGGCGGCGTTTATTGAGTGCCTTGATGATATGTATAAGGGTGTGCGAAATGCAACACGGGCACTATGCCTTGTATCGACACCGCCAAAAGCAAATGAAAATAATAAATTTGCTGAAATCAAGGAAATGAAAAATTCGACTTTTATCCATATGAGTTTTCATTGGAAAGAACACCCAGAAAAAAATGATGAATGGTATAAGAGAAAAACTTCTTCAATGAATGAACAAGAGATAGCACAGGAATTGGAGATAGGATATGATAAGGCAAAAATAAATAGGTCCTATGCAGAATATGATGATAGAATACATTTATTAGGGCACAAAGTATATCTTAACCCTAAATCAAAAGTATATTGTTTTATGGATTTTGGCCTTGATGGAGAAGTATTCTTATTCTCGCAGAAAGATTTTGAGAATAGATTATTTTTTATATATTATAAAATATTCAAAGATATGCTTACGTCTGAATTATATCTTGAATTTTTAAAATGCTTAGATGCGATACACTATAATATGGAAATTAAAGATATTATCTTCGTTGGTGATAAGTCAGGCACAAAACGCAGCCGGCTTACGAAAACTTCTGTCATAGAGGAATATAAAAAAGTTTCTAACGGAGCCATTGATATTAATACCAGTGAATTAACAAACGATGAAAAGATAAAGTGCATGAAATCATGCCTTAAAAGATATATCAATGGGCGGCCTCAGTTCAATATATCGAATGATTCTACCTGTGTTGACTTTGCAAAAGCTATGAAAAGTATCACTTTAGATAAGTCAGGGCAAGATCATATCGATAACTGGGCGACACATGTTGTTAACGCCGCTGAATATGGAGTCAATTATCTTTTTCCGCGAGTTAAGGCCGCGGGTGTCGTTGTAGGATTAGACCCAGGTGAAGAAATACTTGATACAGAAGGGAAAGTAATAAGGACAGTTGAGAAAAATATAACTAAACCTGCTTCCGCTGCCGCTGTTATAGGCGAACGCAGGATTGAAAGGATTAGCATATTTACATGAAAAAAGAAAAGATAGAATCGGCAACGCAATTAGTAGGAGATAAAGTTCTCTCTTTTAAAGAAAGAGAAAAAAGATCTATCGAAATAGCGCATAGGATAGCTGAGTCATATCCTATGGTCGGTGGCTCAGCTGATGACAACATGTGGCGTTCGCTTAATCAACTTTCGAATAGGGATTTGTATATCCTTACGCAAAAAAGGATGCAGGATATCGCATTTTATCTTTATGACTCCAATCCTATGGCAAAACGAATTATAGAGATTACACGAGATTTTGTTATTGGCGATGGATTTACTTTTACGGCAGAAGATAAAAATGTTTTAGAGCTCATAGAAGATTTTTGGGAAGATAATAATTTAGATGAAGAATTAGATGTTGATGTCCTTGAATTAGGAATTTTTGGCGAGCTTTGTTTTCCCGTATGGGTTAATTCAGCAAACGGCGCTGTAAAACTTGGATATATCGATCCAGTAAAGATTTTAAAAGTAAAAAAAGATAAGAATAACCCGAAAATCAGTACAACACTTACATGGCGACCGGTTGGTTCTACGGAAGAAAAAGATTTAGCTTTAATCAATGTTGATAAAAACATACATTCTAAATCATACGAATTATTGACAGGAGGATGTTTCTTTTTCACCATCAATAAGGTAACAGGGGCTACGCGTGGCAGAAGTGATTTATTGACTTTGTGCGACTGGATCGACGGACATGATCAATTTCTGTTTGCGAGACTTGAGCGCGCATTTTTGCTCAATACTTTTATTTGGGATATTACCTGTGAAGGTATGAATAAAACAGAATTGGAAGAATTTGTTAAAGGATTGGCGATGCCGAAGTCAGGTTCGATACGCGCACATAACGAGAAGATAACATGGAAATCTGAAACACCAAAGTTAGAAGCGAATGATGCGTCTGAAGAGGCTCGCATGTTTAAACAACAGATATTAGGCGGGTCAGGATTTCCAGAGCATTGGTTTGGCGAAGCCGCAAGGACAAATAGAGCTTCTGCATTAGAGACAAGCCTTCCAACGCTTAAAAAACTTAAGTCTAGGCAAAAGACGGTTAAAAATTTTATCAAAAGAATTATTAAATTCGTAATTGACCAAGCGATAATTCATAAGAAAAGCGGATTCAACAAAGATATGAACAAAAATTTTAAAATAATTCCTTCTCCTATTGTATCACGTGATAATAAAGGCGTAATTGATTCAATAAACAATCTCGTTGATGGTTTAGGAAAAGCCGTAGATAAGAAATGGCTCGATAATAATCAGGCAAAGCGGGTATTTAATACTGTTATATCTCAGTTAGGTACTGATATAGAAAGCCAAGATCAAGAAATAGATGAAGAAGAACCTGAAAGTTGAGCCGTTTATTGGCGGCGGCAGTGTATTGATGAGAAAGAAAAAAACAGAAGGGGAATTCATCAATGATAAAGACGAAGAGTTATACTTCTGTTTTAATTTCATGCAGAACATTTCTGAACAGCAAGTAGAAGCATTAATTAAGATGGACTGGAGGACAAGCAAAGAAACATTTGGTAAATTGCTTACTGCGTATAAAGAAGCTCCTTCTAATAAAGATCCGTCATATCAATTCTACCGCTACGTCTATTTGAAATGTGCAAGTGATGCAGGAGTGATGCGTTCTTATGATGATAGGGCTGAAGGCGAAGTAATGAAGGTCCCGACACGACTTATGAAAATCAAGGAACGCCTTGCTGGAGTCAAAATAGAAAATATGGATTACAAGGATTTTGTCAAGAAATATTCCAATGATGAGTCATTCACATTTCTTGATCCACCGTATCCATCGGCGAAGATGAATTGGAAATGGTGTCCTACACAGGAAGAGTTTGAATCATTTACCAAGACCATCCCGGGTAAATGGATGATTACTTATGAGGTTTGTGATGGATGGAAAGAATCAAAGTATTATCGTAAAATTTTATCTCAATACAATCTTGCGGCGCCTTCAGCAGGGCACATGACGAGAAAGAGTGAATTGGTAATAACGAATTATCCGATGAAACAAAACAGTTCCTTCCTTGAGTCAGAAGCAGATATTGAGGATATGCGTGATGCTGCTGAATTCTTTAGTGTGGAAAATCTTTCTACTATTTATAAAGAAAGTGATGATGAATTATTAAAAGAATTCAAGGAAATACTTAAACTATATGCTTCCAAGCGTAGAGGTGATGAAGCAAAACAATCATTTGAGCAGCTGAAAAGTTCATTCAGGAATTGCCTGTCTAAATTAGTAGAAACTGGAAAGACAGATTTTTATCCTGACAAGATGACACCATTTGCTTTAGAGCTTTTTGATAAGTATGCGGACTATGGTTATTCAGTGCCTCAGCCGGATGGCGATATAAAAGAGTTTAAGACGTTAAAAGAATTGAAAGATAGTGGTATCGATTATCGTGGATATAAATTCCATATAAAAGTAAAAGAGATAGAGAAAAATATTGGTAAATTCTCTTATTTAAAACAATGGTGGAAGAATAAAAATCAAGAAAGTATATCAATGCAAGATTTCTTTGTATCTACTGATTTAGGAATTGAACTATGTATGAGCAAAGATTTACTTGGAGAATCAAAAGAAAATTACTTTTATATTAAGCCATCTCAATCGTTGCGTTTATACGAAAGTGTGGCCTTTCTTTTACCGAAGTCACCATTTAATTCATCTCCAGAGCCATCGTGGATTAAAAAATTCGATGAGGGCAGTATCTCGATATTAGAGAGTTCTGAGTTAGAGAAAACAATAGAGTTTTCGGGCGAGAAGCTGAAAGGTATATATACTGCAAAAAGAGATACAGAATGTTCAGATTTTTGGACATTTAAAAAATTATCTTGACAAAATCTTTGTTATGTGTTTTATTTATACTAGATAGAAGTATATAATAAGGAGATTAATTTGCCATATCCTTCAGAACATTCTGCAAGAATAGTTCAACCTCTTCCTCAGAATTCCTCTGTCTACGCTCGTAAAAACATATCTCCGGGCATTGATATTGTTTTACAAAGATCAAAAGGTGATAATACGAAACCTATGAAGGTACAGTCATATCGCTTTAAAAAAAATCAGTTTACTGCAGAAGAAGCAAAACAATGGTTAAAATCTCATGAAATAAGTTATATATCATTTGAGCCGGCAAGTGAACCGAGCAAAGAAGAAGATCGTAAATCTTTAATTAAACGGGTCACAAAAGAGTTAGCCGGTCAAATTATATGATATTAAGACAATTCGGTATTACCGCGTTTCTTGAAAGCTCTCCCTCAGGCGATATTTGGAAAGTAATTATCATTGAAGAAGGTATGTCGAAAAATGGTAAATACTATTCCAAAGAAGCACTCCAAAAAGCAACCCCTCTATTCGAAAAATCAAAGGTTTGTTTCTATGAATGGAAAGGAAACAAATTTGACCATATACCTTTATCCATAGAGAAAATTCGCCCAGAAGGATTTCCTCTACAAACTGCTGGATGGCTTGAGAATGTCAAATTTGAGACAGTAAGTGTTGAAGGCAGACAAGTCACCGGCCTTACAGGGCATTTGCATTTATTAGAGAATAATAGCAAAGTCGCGGAATTGAAGCAAATGCTTGTTGAGGCTTGGAAGAAAGGATTAAAGAATCTTCTAGGCTTATCCATAAATGTAGAAGGCCCCTCTCAAGTACGCATGTTAAACGGGCAACCGGTTACGGTTGTAAACGGGATCACAAAAGTATATAGTACCGATTTCGTAACTCAGCCAGCCGCTGGCGGAGGGCTGTTACAACTCATAGAAAGCATTAACCAAAAAGGAGGCGTTGAACAAATGTTTAAGAAAATTTTGGAAGCATTAAAAGCATGGAAGCCAAAATTACTTGAAAGCATTGACATCGCAAATATCACTGAAGAAGAAGTTCTTGGGATATTTGAGTCAGTCCTTTCAGAGGCAAAAGACAAAAAGTCTGAAAAAACAAAAGAATTGGAAACGCTTGTAGGAAAGATTAAGGATAAGAAATATGATGAAGCTGAGCAGCTTTTAAATGCTATTATAAAGGTAAAAGAAATGACAGACGAAGAATTAATGCAACTGCCTGATGAGAAATGTACGCCAGAGCAACTGAAAAAGAAACAGGAATTATTAAAAGCAAAACAAGACACTGAAACAGCCCAAGAAGCAAAAAAGAAACAGGATGAAGCAGACAAGAAGAACAAAGATCTTGAAGCCAAGATGGCTGACATTGACAAAAAAATGAAGCAGAGAGAGTGCAAAGAAATGCTTGAATTAGCATTATCTGAAGCCAATTTGCCTGAACCGGTAAAACACAAAATCCGCAATTCTTTCGAGACGAAAATCTTTCAAGAAGCTGATTTGAAAGAATCAATTAAAATCGAGCAAGAAACTCTTGCAAAACTGGTAGAAAGCGGTGCAACGATTGATCTTGGTGATGGCGGGAGTGGTGCTTTTGTTGAAAATGAACCAATCACGAGATTGCAGGCATCGATGGATTTAATGCTAGGCCATGTTCCAGTAGAAGCAGAAAAGGATAAGTATAAAGACATTGATGGATTCACTTCGTTAAGAGAGGCTTATGTTGTTTATACCGACGATCCGGGTATTAGCGGCCGGCTAGGGCCAAAAGCAATGGCACGATTACAGGAAGCAACGGAAGCAGATTTCTCTTACGCATTGGGTTTTTCAATGCAGCGCCGCATGATTCCTGAATATAAAAAGATAGATCCTCTTTGGGAAAAAATAGGTATTAAAGTACCTATTAAAGATTTTAAACTCCAAGAGAGGATTCGTTGGGGTGGATTCGGTGTTCTTCCAACTGTGCAAGCAGCACGGACTGTTGCTGGGACTCCTATTGATTCGGCTACGCCGACATATCCAGAACTCGGCTTCCCAACGGATGAAGAGGCCACCTATGCAGTGATGACGAAAGGTGGTATGATTACAGTAACCAGAAGAATGATTATCGATGATGACCTGAAGGTATTAACTGGTATCCCGGGTAAAGTCGGTAAGGCAGCAGCATATACATTGAATCAGTTCGTATTCGATTTGATGTTAGGCTATAATGCGTCTGGTATCAATGCTGCGACGATTTATGATGGTATAGCACCTTATGCAACGGTACATAAAAATTATCAAACTACTGCGCTTGGCTATGATAACCTCAGTTCTTTGCTTGATAAAATGTACTTCCAATGTGAATGGGGTTATAAGTCTGACGTAGCAACGCAGCTAGAAGCAGCAGGAACTTCTTTAGTTATTACCGCAGGCGGGGCCGCATATTTTAAAGCAGGCGATTTGATTTGGATGGATGGCGAAATTGCCAGAGTGGATGCTTCTGATGGTTCAGCCACTTTGACGATTGCACGCGGTATGTATGGCACTACTGATGCGCAGCATATAGTCGGTGTTGATGTTCGTAAGGTAACACAGATTATTGCATTGCAGAATCCTACCCTTTGGGTGCCTCGATCCCTTCGTGGTACAGCACTTCAACTAAAAGATTCTGAGTTCAATCCAGAAGGCGCAGAGCGCGCAGTCAATACTATCCGTGATTCGTTCGATGTCCAAGTAAGCCCTTACTTAAGGGGTGATGAGAATAATTACTATCTTTCAGCATTACCGAAAGATATCGAAGGCCTTGAAATAGGTTTTCTTAATGGACGAGAAGAGCCTGAGATTCTTGTGCAGGATCAACCGACTGTCGGAAACGTGTTTACGTACGATACGATTCGCTATAAGGTACGTCACGAATACGGCGGAGCGGTTATTGATTTCAGAGCTTTTGCAGCAAGTATAGTTTCCGGAGTGTAAGCCTAATTAATGGCGATGGCCCCGCGCCATAACGGCGCGGGGTACAGCTTATTAAGCCGAAAAATGCTTAAGATTAAGGAGGAAAGATGGCAAAATATTCAAGACAAAAATATTTTATCGCAGAGCAACGAGGAACAGCAAAAACTATTGCGGCCAATACAACATTGACTGCGGATGATATTAATGCCCAAGGGTCTAGTTTTATCATAATCAATGGTGCTTATACATTGACGCTTCCGGCAGCTGAAGTTTCCCTGACTGGTGTTAGTGTATTAGTTCATGGTAATAATGCATCTAGTAAAGTCGCTGTAGTTGCTGGTTTTGGTGGTGGTGGTGCTAGTTATGATACAGTAACTATAGGAGCTTATAATGCAGTAAAGGTTTGGTGTGATGGCTCTTATTGGTATGCATTATCTGAAGCTGTCACCTCTTCTTAATGGCAATGGCTGAAAAGCACAGCTGTTAAGTTGAAAAATACTTAACGTTAAGGAGGTTGGTTAATGGCAAAAAAGATTCGCTATAAATATTTTGTTGCACAACGTCGCGGAGGTTCATCGCTTTCTAAATCATCAGATTATTCTCTGACAGAAGAAGATATACTTCGATATGGCTATTCATTTATTGTCCTCAGTACAAATGCTACATTAACACTCCCTGCCGCTTCAGCAGCATTAAAAGGCGTAAGCATTTATGTCCATGTCACCGATAGAGGGAATGTATTTGTTTCCGGCGGTTTTGGCGGCGGCGGTGCTAGTTATGACACTGTAGTCTTGTATCATTATGATACATGTGATTTTTGGTGTGATGGGTCATATTGGTATGCAGTTAGCGTAAGTGTAACTGGCGCTACATCAAGTTCATCCAGCTCTTGTAGGTCGAGCAGCAGCTCAAGCAGCTCATGCCGTTCAAGCAGCAGCTCATGCCGTTCAAGCAGCAGCTCCAGTATTTCAAGCAGCAGCTCCAGTATTTCAAGCAGCTCATCGAGTTCAAGCAGCTCATGCCGTTCAAGCAGCTCATCGAGCTCAAGTAGTTCTTGCAGGTCTAGTAGTTCCAGCTCAAGTAGCTGTAGAAGTTCATCAAGCTCAAGTAGTTCATTAAGCTCAAGCAGCTCAAGTCGTTCATCGAGCTCAAGCAGTTCAAGTTGCAGAAGCAGTTCAAGCAGTTCAAGTACTAAGTAAGGAGAATAAATGTCAGCACCTACTTACCGATGTCCGTTTAAAAATAACGTTGGGAATGGGATAACTTGTGAAGGAATTCTTTGCGGTGCATATAACTTCAGAAAAGAGGATTGCAATATCATTATGACGTACCGCAAGAAGGTAATTTTGATTGGAACTTCAGCAATCAAAGATGGCTTAACAGATTATTCCAGTTCAAGCAGTTCTAGCTCATCGTCATGCCGTTCATCGTCATCAAGTTCTTCGAGCTCTAGTTCTTCTTCTAAGTCAGTATCTTCATCGAGTTCGAGTTCTTCTAGTTCCAGCACTAAGTAAGGAGATGATATATGCCGATGACGAAAGAGGACTATCTTACTAGATTAGAGACTGCGTTACAAGATACAGCAGAAAAATTACAGCCTGATGATAAATCTCGTTTGTTATCTCAGGCTGTATTAATTTATGCGAAAGATAGGCCTCTTGAAATAGTCCATGAGATAACCGGCGATGGTACTTCTTACGATTTTGCAATGCCTTCATCTTGGATTGATGGATTTTCGAATATTATTGGTAAGATAGAATATCCTGCGGATGATTATCAAAATCCAACTTATATTGAAGATGATGAGTGGGTGTTCTTTAGAAAATTAGTAACGACTGTTACGACAAAATATATACGTTTTACTACGTTTATTCCATCTCTCAATAAAAAAGCGCGTTTAATCTATACAGTACCTCATACTTTAAATGATACAACGAATACGATAATTGATAATGACATAGAGGCAGTTGTAACACTTACTGCTGCTCTTTGTTTCTGGGCTCTTGCGGCACAATTCGCGCAAACGACAGATCCTTCTATTGATGCGGATGTCATTGACTACCAGCGCAAATCCGATATTTATACTGCCTTGGCCAAAGAAAAACTTGCAATATATAATTCTCTTATGGGCATAGGCAAGGAAGCGGAAGGCGCCGCAGCGGCGTCTGCTGGTGTTGTATTGAAGGATTTCGACGTTTCATATCCTTGGGGTGAAGATTACCTCACTCATCCCATAAGGCAGCGCTAACCTACCCCTGAACAAAGAGATTTGGAGATAAGGCGGAGATAGAAATCATCATTCCTACGTTTCTATCCTTCTGTCTTAAATATCAATGAGCTTAAGTATTATCAGGGCAAAAATCAAGACTAAGATAGAGGTTGTTATTACCTCGAGCTTAGGGACTGTTTATGATTATAAACGGTATTGTAATGATCTATCGACATATCGATACCTATTTGTCCGCAGCAATAAAGTCAATACGTGGGAGATAGAAAGAGAATCTTTTACAAGAGTTGAACATGGTGGCTCTGGCGGTATAGAAGTTCCTACTCATAATTTTATCATACGCGGTTTTTATGCTTTAGATGATAATCTTGGAAGTGATAAAGTGTTTCAAGATAGCTATGTCGAACCAATAGTGCAGCAATTTATGAATAACCCAACACTTGACGGAGTTTGTGATATAATTAACATGCCGGTGACTGGCACAATAACAATGGTAAAATTTGGCGGCGTTCTCTGCCATATGGCAGAAATAAAAATTTCTATAGTTGAACGAAGAATATTTTAATAATGGATTATCAATTTAGAAAAGAATATTATAAGCAATATCGAAAAAAGAATTTTGAGTATTTAAAAGAATATTCTAAACAATATCATCAAAAAAATAAAGAGAGAATAAAAAATTATTACAAACAGTATTACCACCAAAAAAGAGAAAAATATAAATTATATAAAGAAGAATACAATAGACTTCACCCCAACTATGATAAGCAATACTATCTTAAAAATAGAGAAAGACATTTTATGATTATGAAACAATATCGTTTTAAAAATAAAGATAAAATAGCTGCCATTAAAAAACTTTGGTATTTTAAAAATATAGATAAAATAAAAAAAAGACGTTTAGAAAATCAGGAAAAAATTAAAGAATATAATAAAAAATATTATCAAAAAAATAAAGAAAAAGAGAATGAGAAATGCAGAAATTGGTATTTTAAAAATGGAAAAGATTATAATGTAATTCGACAAAAAAGAAAGTTTGAAAAAGGAATAACTAAAAAAATTTTACTTCCGTATAATGGAAGATCTAAATTAAAAGGATATGAAAAGATATTTAAACAAAGATATAAATATCTTAAAAGAAATGCAGGAGATTTATCAATTAAACGCATCCAGCAAGTCTATGAAGATAATATTAAATTCTATGGAACATTAACTTGTTATCTTTGTTTGAAGCCTATTGAATTCAGACAAGACAGTTTAGAACATAAAATTCCTTTGTCAAGGGGTGGAACTAACAAAAAAGAAAATTTAGCAATAGCACATAATAGTTGTAATTCTTCTAAGGGTAAAAAAACAGAAGAAGAATATAGAAAATATGAAAGGAGTTTAAAAATATCATGTCACCAAAAATAACTCGTATAGCACAATTAGCTGGAAAAGTAGAAAGCGTCAGCGGCACCGCTGAGACATTGACGGCAACGGAAGCAACGATATTGGCATATGATCCAGTAATGAATTTAATCCCTGAACAGTTTAAGCGTAATCCCGTAGTCAAGCATATGTCAAGGTTTGCATCAGAGCCCGGCGCACGGAAAATGGAATTGACTTTCAAGGCAGAACTAATGGGGCCTCTTTCGGCTGCAAAAGGGGTTACACTTCCGATAACGCCGTTTATCAGGATATGCGGTTTTTCAGAAGCACTCTCTGTCGGTGTCAGTAATATTTACGTACCTCTATCAAGCAGCTTCGTTACCGCGTCAATAGCGAAGTATGAAGATGGCTTCAGGAAAACAATGTTAGGTTGCGCCGGAAATGTTAAATTCCAAATGAAAGTTGGCGAACCTTTAATGTGTGAGTTCAATGTTCAAGGAAAATACTCAGAGCATAGCGACCAAACGATGTTATCGCCAACATACCCTGCTCAAGTGCCGCTTATGTTTATGGGCGCATCAGTTACTATTTTAGGGTCAACATTGGTCATTGATAATCTTGAGATCGATATGCAGAACGAAATTGTGCTATCGCCGCTTCCTTCAGACGCAAGCGGGATTGATTACGCAAAAATCACCGGCAGAAATCCTCAGATGACATTTGATCCTGAGCTGGTAGAGAAATCAAGCCATGACTTTATGAGTAAATTGCTTTCGAGAAATACCGCTGCGGTGACAATAGTTATCGGAGACATCAATAGCAATAAAGTAACATTTTCTCTGCCAGCAGTCAGATATACAGGGCTTACGGAAGGAGACAGGTCAGGAATACGTATATTAAACGCGACATGCGAGATATGCAAGAATTCTGACGGGGGTAATGATGAATTAACTTTGACTATGGCATCTTCTTCGAGTTCATGTTCTAGTTCGAGTAGTTCATGCCGTTCAAGCAGTTCGAGTAGTTCGAGTAGTTCGAGTTCTGCATAATATGGGTGAATTTACGTTAACTATCGATATGGAGTTGTATATTCCTGACTTTGCTGATGCGAGTGTCCCATTGCAGGATATATCAGATGAGATCGCTGAAGACGCACGCAGGAATATACGATTGCAACGAAGCCCTGACGGAAAACCTTTTACGCCATTGTCAAAGCGGACAATCAGCAAAAAAGGTTTTAGCACCGCCTTAATAGAAAAAGGGATAATGCTTGGCGCAATACATTCGTATAAGGTCAGAAAAAATCTCATCGTTGTAGGAGTCATTGCACGGGGGAAGCCAACAAGAGATCTATTGGCTTTAATTCATCAGGAAATTGGCGTTCCAAGCAAGCAGGGAATGATTACTCGCCCATTCTTAGGCATATCAAAGAAAAGAGAAGAGTGGGCGAATAATAGAATGATACGTTGGTTTAATGAGCAGATACGTAATGCCAAAAAAACAAGTTATAGAGTAAAAAAGTAGAAAGGAGCTTTGGAAAAATGATAGATCCTTTAGCTATTGGGCTTACAATAGAATACATAGCACAAGAAGATAAAGATTCAGAAAATCCTACGGTGTGGTTAATCGGGGCACTTGATTCTTTTACGCAATCAAAATTGATAGGCTCATTCCTTGAAATGTCTACGGAAGACGGAAAACCGAAGATAGAAAAAAGTATTAAAACAGGAAGCCCTGATTTTGCCATTGTCAAATACGGGCTGAAAGGATTTAAGAATTTCGGCACTATCGAATTCAGATCAGAAAAAGTATCCGCTTTCGGCCAAGAATTTGAAGCTGTGCCTGATGATATATTGGGAAGAATTCCTTTATCGTTGATACACGAATTAGCGGGGATTATCTGGAAAGGCAATAACATAAACGAAGATATTAAAAAAAAATAGAACTTGCGGTTGAAGTCTCGAATCTAGGATTGAGCTGTAATAATTGTAATGAAACACTTAAAAAATTTAGAGGTTGTAATGATTCACCGGTTCAGCCATACCTAGTTGACGGAAAACCGTTAGACAGATGCCCTGCTAAGATAATACCCATAGAGGTAAAGGAATATATAAAATATTATGAGTATTATAAGAAAGGGCATTTACTTTTTTCGGGTGGCCTTATGAGGCAGCCAATGAAAATATTACAGATTTTTGAGATTTTTGAGACTGCTGAATTTGAAGCAGCAAAGAATAGACGTGAAGAGTTAAATAGTTTGTAAGGAGTTATCATGCCTGAAAGCAAGATTAAATTAGTTTCAGAATATGTCGACTTATCGAGCGAGAGGATAAAAGCATCATTCGAGAAATCAAAACAATCAGCAAATGAATTTGCGGCGGCTATTGAGAAAATGCGCAATAGTATGAAGCGCTCAATGAATGCAATACGCCAAGAAGTATCCGATTCGATGCAAACTACCGGCAAAACAACGGAAGAAGTGCGTATTCGCTTTTCTGCGTTAGATAAAACAATTAAAGATTTCCAGCTTACCTTCGGGCGCTTACGTAACATATTATTGCTTGTCGGATTTGCACAACGAATGTTGGTTCGGCCTGTTTTAGAAATAGTCAATGCTTATGCAAAACAGGAAGACGCCATAAACCGCCTCAATAATGCGTTGCGTGTCCAAGGTACTTATTCTTATAAGACAAGCGAAGATTTGATAAAAATGTCTGAAGCCTTTCAGGAAGTGACACGATATGGTGATGACGCGGTGCAGGAAGTAATGCAGCAATTACTTTCAACAGGAAATGTGTTACCTCATAATTTACAGCGTGCAACACAAGCAGTATTGGATTTTGCTACTGCTACCGGGCGTGATCTTCAAACTGCGACAATGCTTGTGGCGAAAGCATCTGAGGGTGCAACCGGTGAGTTGTCTCGTTATGGTATACGAATAGATAAAAATATTCCTATTGCCCAGCGCTATAATGCTGTATTGACTAAATTAGAAGAAAAATTTGGCGGCCGCGCTCAGGCAGATGTAAAGACTTATTCCGGGCAGATGGCCCAATTAGGGAATATTTTCAATGATGTGCAGGAAGGCATTGGTGGCTGGATATTAAAATTCATACATGCGGATGATATAATTTTCCCAATGTTGAAAAATTGGGCGCTTGAATGGAAAGCAATATCTGAAATGGGTAAAAAGCCACCTGATATTGTTGGTAGATTAGACGTGGACTTTATTGAAGTGGAAGCGAGAATAGCTCATTTGATGGATTTGTACCGTCAAATTAATGCCTATGAAGATCAGGCATACAAGAAAAAATTAGGCGATGAAATTAATTTATTGAAAGCACAACGTGGAAGATTAATAAATGCAATTAGTGGAATGAAAGAAAGAAGGATTGCTGAAGATGAAGAACGTAAAGCAACGGAAAAAAATCAACAGTTAGAACAAGAACACCTAAAAGAAATCGCTGACATAGAAGAAGCGTTGGCAAATTGGAAATCAAGCCAGACGCAAGTAGAGTTAGATGAATTAAATAGGCAGTATGAGGCATATAAAGATACCATAGATCAGAAATTAGGATACGACGAATATTACGCAGAACGAAAAAGAGAGTTAGAAAATAAATTAAGGAGCGAAAGTAAAAAATTAGGCGAACCGGTGCAATTCGATACCTATGTCCAGAGCTTAAAAGATGCTGTTGGCGAAGCTGCGATGTGGGATACATTAATGTATGAATACGCGACGGGGATGACTTCCGCTTTAGAAGATGGATTTTTTAAAGTTATTAGTGGTGATTTTGAATCATTAGGTGATGTCGTTGCTTCATTTGGTGAGCAAATGCTGAAGACATTATTACGTATAACTGCACAAATGATAACATTGAGCGCTCTTACTCTTCTTGGTTTTCCTGTAGGAGTTCATACCGGCGGTTATATGAGAAAAGGGATTGAATCAAGCTATGGATATGGAAGAAAAGAATTTCATGGCGGCGGTGAGGTTCCAGCGACGTTACTTGAAGGTGAAGGCGTATTGAACAAAAGAGCAATGTCAAATTTAGGCGTTGATAATCTAGACAGGTTGAATAGAGGAGAATCACCCGGCGCGGGAACGGTAATAAATAATTATTATATACAGACAATCGATGAGCGTTCATTCAGAGAACGATTGCAGCAACATGGCGATATCTATTCGGATGCCAGTGAACGCGGGATCAAAGATAACGCATCACTACGGACAACGTCAATGAGATTTGCATAAGGAGTTACTATGAGCTACGAGCATATATTAACTTTAACCCCTGAGTTTGGGCTTGAAGAAAAAGTATTTTTTAAAACGAATATAACTGAATCTGAAAGCGGCAAAGAATACAGGGATGCTTTATGGGATCATGGGCTGCGTGAATATAAACTTACGTGCAAGTTTCTCTCTCAGGCAGTTATGGATACGATATGGGATTTTTTTCTTGCGCGGAAAGGTGCTTATGATTATTTTTTGGTTAAAATATTGACTGAATATCAGGCTTCCGCCGAAGACGCAGGCGATGCCAATGGAGTTACCGCACAATTTTTATTGGATAATTTCCCTGTCGATACAGCAGCAAATCATTCCTGTACTGTTGGGGGTGTATCAAATTCAAATTACACCTTAAGCAATAATTTTGTTACCGAACAATCATTTATAACTTTTAGCTCTATACCTTCATCAGGGCAGATCCTCGTTTCTTATGAATATTATTTTAAAATGCGTTTCTCTGAAGATGAATTAACGCGGGAGTTAGCCGCATATCAACTGTTGCATACAGGGATGACTCTGAAAGAAGTTCGATGGAATACCTATAATCCGCCATTAGGTAATTCTAGCTCTTCAAGCTCATCATGCAGTTCCAGTTCTTCCAGTTCTGGCGCTTAGGAGGAAAACATTTATAACTTATCAGCCCTTTTATTATCAATTAAAAATCAACTGCAGCATAAGCCTGTTGAGATACATGATATTTATCTTGGCAGCCAGACTGCGGAAGATTCGAATACCCTGCATTTCGTCAATTTCTACCGCAACATAACTTTTTTTTCTTATTTTGCACAGGTCTCCCAATCATATACCGCTTTAGGCATAGCGCGAACTTCTGTAAAGAAAACGGCTAAAGGCGAGATTGACAGGGTAAGTTATCGAATTGACAATGTCAATAAAGCAATGGGTGCCTACGCAGCAGCGCATGACTTCCGCATGAAACGTGTCGTAACACGCCTTGTATTCAGGGATTATCTTAATTCTGCCGGAGATGCAAAGATAGTTTTTGACGGATATATACAATCAATTTCTTTCGAAGAAAAAAAAGGTACTTATACGGCCTCTGCGACATGTGTACCCTATCTAGGTTCGCTATCATTTGAAACCGGATGGCCATATCAGATTAACTGTAACGCAAAATTTGGTGATGCCTATTGCCAAGTTAATAAAGAATTATCAGCTAATAAAGTAACGGGTACAGTTACCGGCGGTACAAGTTCAACAGTAATCGATACAACAAATTTAACACAGGCTGATGATTATTGGAATGTAGGTACTATTGAATTTACTACAGGCAATAATACTGGAGCGCGGCGCAAGATCATTGATTTCAATCAAGCAGCCCGGACTTTATGGCTTGACTATGCTCTTGATAATCCGGTAGCTGTTGGTGACGCTTATACATTATATCGTGGCTGCGATAAACGCCTTATTACCTGCACTAATACCTATAATAACGCCATAAATTATCATGGATTCCATACCATACCTTTAGGCGAGAGTGAATGATATGAATATTAGAAAAGATATCAAAAATTCAGAAGTAATTGCACTTTATAAAAAAGGATATTCTTTAAATGAAATATCTAATAAATTTAATTGTTTAGCACCGACTATATTATATAGATTAAAAAAAGTAAAATATCCCTGTAGAACTATCAAACAAGAAGTTTCCTTAGCAAGAAAAAAAGGCAGAGGAATATATGAAAGAACAAATGAAATAAAAAATAAAATACGAAATTCTTTAATTGGTAAAGAACACACTGAAGAAACTAAGAAAAAAATGAGTAAAAGTCGTAAAGGACATATTACTTCTGATGAAACAAAACAAAAATTAAGTGTTGCTCATAAATGTAAAAAGTTTACAGAAGAACACAAAAAAAAGTTAAGTATTGTTCGTAGTAAATTAAAATTAATTGGAAATCGTGCTTCGGCTTGGAAAGGAGGAATTACTCCTCTTTATAATTTAATAAGGAATTTAGATGAATCAAAAAAATTGCGTAACCAGATTTTTCAAAGAGATAATTATACCTGTCAAGAATGTTTTGAACATGGTGGAATTTTACATGCACACCATAAAAAAGAATTCAGTTTACTCTTGCAAGAATTTTTACATACTTATTCTCAATTTAGCCCAATAGAAGATAAAGAAACTTTATTAAGATTATCACTTACTTATTTACCATTTTGGGATTTAAGTAATGGAAAAACATTATGTATAAAATGTCATAAAAAAACGGATAATTATTTATGGAAGAACAAAATCTTAATAAACTTATAGGCATACCCTTTAAAATAGGAGGCGACGATTTTACTGGTTGTGATTGCCGCGGCCTTTGTTATCTTTATCATAAATTTGTTCATGGCAAAGAATACACGCATACAGACAATGAAGCGATAATCGAGCGCCGCGATAAAGACAAAGACAATGAACGCATGCACAATGTCTTGAAAGAATTCACTATGCCTGTTGGTTTTGATGATCTTCGAGAAGGTGATGTTGTGCTTATGAAAAGTAAGAATCATGCAGGCGCACTTGGTATATGTTTTGATAATATGACCATATTATGCACTCATTCTTTAAATGGGTCCATGAGAGTCAAAAAAGAATCTATCAAGAATAATTTTATCAAAGGATACAGAATTGTTTAAAAAGATACTCACCATATTATCTTTAGCGTTTATTTTTTGGATATGTTTTCCTGCCAATGCCTTTTGCGAGCCTATCACTTTAACATTCTTTATTTTAGGCTATACCGTAGTCCTTTCTATATACCCTGCTGTTATTATCGCTGCGGTAGCTATAGGATATGCAATTTATTCGATGTGGAGCGACGACAGGACAAAAACGCCTGCCTCGCGTTACACAGCAGGAGAGATAACAAATACTCACTCGAATGAAGGGATAGTGCCCTTGGTTTACGGGGGGCCATTAATCATGGGTGGTAACTGGCTATGGTTATCAGAGCCCGGAACAACAGTCAATCGTTTTCTAGGGCTATGTATAGGTGAGATAGATAGTATCTATAATGTGCAACTTGATGAACAGGCTATTGAAGGTTTATCTGGATGCAGTTACACAGCATACTTAGGGACATCAACGCAAACACCCGACGCACGCGCGGCTGGCGCTGTCTCGGGGCTAAGGGATATTGCGTATCTGGCAATGACTATTACTAAGAGTGATGCGATTGGATCAAACCCTAAAGTTTCGTGTTACATCAAAGGCAGAAAAATTAAAACTTGGAATTCATCAACGCAGAGCTGGGATACTAATACAGTGGCATTTTCACGAAACCCCGCTGCCATAGTCAGAGATTATATGACATTGAGTACTGTTGTGGGTGGATGTGGTATGCCTACGGCATTAATTAATGATGCATCCTTTGGCAGTTGTTACGAATACTTTGAAGCCCAGACTGATAATGGCGCAGGCAGCATAGAAGCCCGTTTCTATCTTGATATATCTATTGACACAAAACATTCGGCAATAGATAACTTAATGAAAATGCTCATTACCTGTAATGCAGGATTAATAAGGAGCGGAGCACAGTATAAATTAGTGAGCGAAAAATATACCGATACATCGGTATTTAGTTTTACTAGAGATAATATTATCAAGGATACATTTTCATACGGCTATGGTAAACCGGAAGAGCTGCCGAACCATTTAGGCGTAGAATGGATATCGCCTTTGGAAATACGCAATGAAAAAAGAGTTGAATACGCAGAGGATGAAATAGATCAAGAAGTACGCGGAAAAAGAGACGAAATAATACAATGTCATGGCGTAACGCGCCAGACTCAAGCATCCCGGCTTGCCAATAAATTCCTTTATGAAAGAAAAATCAATGATATATGGTGCCAGCTTGATTGCAATATGGAGTCGATGGATCTCGAGCCTTATGATATTGCAACCGTCACTCATTCTATGCCGAATTGGACAAATGCAAAATTTAGGGTTATCTCAATAGAAGAAGTCGATTTTGGCAGAGCGCGTTTTATATTGCAGGCGTTTAACGCTTCTATTCTCGATGACCGTTTTGCGACGAATGTATTCGAGGATTGGAATTACGGCTCACCGCCAAATCCTTATACCGCAGTTACTGATGTTACTAATATTGTTTTATCAGAAGTTGGGTGGCTTAATACTGATGGCGTTCATATAGCACATATCGATGTTGCGTGGACAGCGCCGGCCAGCAAGAGAGAGTTTCTAAATGGTTATATCATCGAATTAAAAAAAGATACTGATGATTATATTATTGTTGGATCGGCTTCTTCATCTGCTACTGAATATAGAATAAATATTAATCTTGAGATCTCGAAAACATATTATGTAAGGATAAAAACGCAGTCAATAAATGATGTTATCTCTACCGGCACAACTTCAGGGGCAATTATCCTTGTAGGAAAAGATGATCCGCCATCGAATGTATCAAGCTTTATCGTTCAGAAATATCGTGATGTTATTGTCTGTAAATGGATAGAAGTAACTGATGTCGATGTCAATAAGTATGAAATTAGAAAAGGTGCTGACTGGAATTCGGCCGGTATAGTTGCGACACCTGTATTCGGCGGCGAGGTAGAATTAAAAGATATAAAAGTAGGAACAAGCCAGTCATATTGGATAAAGGCAATAGATAATTCAGGAAATTATTCGACGGCGGCTACTGAGGCAATAATCACCATAGGCAATATTCCCTTCCAGAATATTATTGAAACATATAATGAACACACGAATTGGCTCGATAATTCCAATATTTATTATGTGTCGAATGAAGACGCTGATTATGATCTACGCACGGTAACGCTTGATTATGAACGCCTTGCTCAATCTTTTACGCCGGGAAGTGCTAAAACTATTCAGCAGGTAGTATTGAAATTAGCCGAAGTTGGACAGATATTTTCTTCTAGTTCCAGTAGTTCATCAAGTTCCAGCAGTTCCTGCCGTTCATCAAGTTCCAGCAGCTCCAGCAGTTCATGTCGTTCATCAAGCTCAAGCAGTTCAAGTTGCTCATCAAGCTCTAGCAGCTCATGCCGTTCTTCAAGTTCAAGCAGTTCATGCCGTTCAAGCAGCTCATCAAGTTCAAGCAGCTCTTGTCGCTCATCAAGTTCCAGTAGTTCAAGCAGCAAAGCAAGCTCAAGTAGCTCTTGCCGTTCATCAAGCTCAAGCAGTTCAAGCAGCTCTTGCCGTTCATCAAGCTCAAGCAGTTCAAGCAGCTCTTGCCGTTCATCAAGTTCCAGCAGTTCCAGCAGCTCTTGCCGTTCATCAAGTTCCAGCAGTTCAAGTTGTAGAAGCAGCTCTAGTAGCTCAAAAAGTTCCAGCAGCTCAAGCAGCTCAAGCAGTTCTAGCCGTGCCTCAAGCTCAAGCAGCTCCAGCAGCTCACAAAGCTCAAGCAGCTCCAGCAGCTCACGAAGTATTTCAAGTTCAAGTTCTTCCTCGAGTTCAAGCTCATTGGCAGGAACAAATGCAATATGGGTAACGATTGAAGGTGATAATGCAGGAGCGCCGAATGGGACTCCAGTTACAAATGGCACTTCCTATTATGTAATGCCAAGTATTATTGGGACAACATTCCGCTGGATACGATTTACATTTCCGGGCAATATCTCGCTTTCGGCAAGCACGAAATATTGGATAGTTTTGCGCGGCGGATATACGAAAAGCAATACTATTTATGTGGCATGGAAATGCGATGACACATCGGCGACTTTTGCCGATGGCAATATCGCTTATTATGTCAACGGCGCAACAAACGCATGGACAGCGGTAGCAAATTCAGATTTTATGTTCCGCGTCTTAGAAGCGACAGCAGGAGCTAATTACTTTATTGACGGGGCTAATTTATCGTTTGAATCAGGGCAGTTATCATATACCTATTATACAAGTGTCAAAGATTTGGGGTATATTTGCGATGCGCGGGTAATGATACAAGATATTATCACCTTAGCCCAAAGTTTAGCATGGGATTCTGATCCAACGCGCAAATTTGATGATAGCCAAACATTACGTTTTACCGGTGAAGAATATCCGGCTGATGTTACATTTCAGATAAGAACTTCAGATGATAATACGACATGGAGTTCATGGAGTGATTGGATTGTCGCTGATTATACCGGCAGGTATTTCCAGATTAAAATGACCATAACAAGAGTTTCTGCTACTTTAAATTTGACATTATCTTCTTTAATTATTACCGCTGATCTGCCGGATGTCGATGAAACGCAAGATTATACTATTTCTGTTGCGGCCAACGGAGCGGCGATAACATTCGCTAAAACATACCATGAGATACCATCAGTTAATGTTGATATATTGAGCGGTTCAGGTATTGTGCATATATTCAGCGTAGCGCCATCAATAACTGGATGCACTATTAAACATCTTGCCCTTGCCGGCACTGAACAAACAGGAAACGGAAGAATACATGTACATGGAATCTAAGGAGGTTTTATGAAAACTATAATACCATTAAAACTTATAATTGACCTTGATGAAAATGGTTCTTATAAAAATGCTGTTTTAGTGTATAATGTAAGATATGAGTCAGGCACCGTTTCAAATAAGACATATACTATTTCAATCAACACTAAAATCAATATCCCCTCAATGAATACGTTACTCGATGAAGGTAAAACATTCGCTCAAGAGCAAGAGCAGAAAACAAAACAGGAGGAATAAATGGAAACAGATTTTAACGTTGTTATTTGCGACAGGTGCAAAAAACCAATAACCGTTGTCAGCTATATCCGCGTCAGCGGCGCTGTAATACTGCAAGAATATTTTGAACCGATACCACCATTATACCGTTGTAAGGAACACGCTGAAAATTATGCGAAATTCCTTTCTTTACACGATGATTGCTGGATGGCAACGCTTACGGATCATGGCGTAAAGATTAATGACATGACGGAAATACTCGCGCGGATGAGAAAAGAAGTGGAAGATAAAAATAAGGAAGTGGAGGTAAAATAATATGGCATGGGATCCGACTGTTCCGACTAATTCGGGACTTTTAATAAATGCGCCTCAGCAGATACGAGATAACTGGACAGCCATAGCGCTTGGCACTGACAGCGCTTTACAGATAACAAATGCTAAAATTGCTTCTAGCGCTGCGATAGCCGATAGCAAATTAGCAACAATATCTACTGCCGGTAAAGTCTTAGGCTCAGCATTAAATACATTAAGCGGCGTTCCTTCCGGCGCGGGGCAGCTTCCTTTGGATAACATCCCAACAAACCTAACGGGAAAAAATGCAGATCAACTAGACTCGCAGGAAGGCAGTTATTATCTTGCATTAGGAAATGCCACAGGAACATTAGCAGTAGCAAAAGGCGGCTTAGGTGCTGATTTTTCGGCACAAGCTTGGGGCAGTATACTATACTTTTCCGCGACAGGAGTAATTTCTGCTTTAGCCGCTGGCACTTCTGGCCAATTCCTAAAGACACAAGGTGCTGGTGCTAATCCTACGTGGGGTAGTGCTGGAACTTCTCAAATGTTTCTTTCTACTGGGACTTTTACTGCTCCAACAGGAGTAACTAAAGTAATGGTTACTGTATGTGGTGGTGGAGGCGGTGGTGGAGGAACAACAAATAATAATAGAAGCGGTGGAGGTGGAGCAGGGGCTCATGTCGAAAGAGTTGGAGTAGATGTTGTTGCTGGTAATAATTATACAGTTACTGTAGGAGCTGGTGGAGCTGGTGGAGTTGGTGCTGCGGATGGAGTAGATGGTGGGGTGAGTAGTTTTGCTGGTGCAAGTTATACTATTTCTGTTAATGGTGGTGGAAAAGGATTATATATGTCGTCGGGGGGAGCAGGTGGAGCAGCAACTGGTTCTGCAACGATAAACGGAAGTACTGGAACAGGAGGAGGACCTAATTCTTTGAGCACCGCTGGTGGTAGTGGAGCTACGGGTGGTGGTGGTGCTGGAACTGGTGGTGGTGGTGGTGGAAATAAATTTGGCAAAGGTGGAAATGGGGGTGTAGGTCTACCTACTGGAGAAAATGGAAGTCCAGGTGTTGGTTTTGGGGCGGGTGGTGGTGGTGCAGGTAGCAATACAGCTGATTTTAATGGTGGTGCGGGAACGTCAGGTTTCGTTTTGGTAGAGTATTAAACTATGTTCCCAAAACTTCTCATCCTTTTTCTTTGTATTGAATTATGGCGTCAAGGTGGCAATAAATATGCTTGGTTACGAGATACTTTGATACCAATAATTCTTGGCGGGTATATCGTATTTCGAGGACATCCCTTTCTTGGAATTTTTAGTATTGGATGTTATCAGATAATTAAAATCGGATACGGCATACCTTCGGAAGATGAAAAAGGTAGCCTACTTGCTCGATTGTGCTATAAAATTGGAATTAAATCCTCGTGGATTATACGTGGTCTTGCTGGTGCATTGTATGGTTTAATTGGCGCTTCTTTGATCCTATCAGTAATTGGATTTTGGAAGTATCTTTTGTATGTTGTAATTAACTTTGGATTAAATGCTATTGGTGAATACAAGCATTGGAATGTTAAGATTGTAGAGAGATTGGTGGGGTTAGGTGTAGGAAGTTTGGTCTTCTTTATTTAAAAGGAGGTATATGATGAGACATGCCGGTAAAAAAGGAATAGTAGAAGCAACTGTTATCTTGTTTATTGTTGCTGCTTTTCTTGGGGGTGTTTTGTTATGGAAACCTGCAACAAGTATGTTGGGAATTAGCAACACACCACGAAAGATTAAACAGTCGATGATAAAGAAAGAAGAAAGTAAGCCAGTTCTTTATTATACCGATGAGAAAGGTAATAAATATGTTGCGTATGCTACAAAGAGCGAAGAGTCTTCTTTAGATAGTAGTGAAGAGCCGAAGTTAACGTTATGGCAGAAGATTAAGAATCTCGGCGTATTCGGGATGTTGTTAGTGTTCGTAGGATTAGCATGGCCGCCTCTTGGCGGTATTCTTTTGATTGTTTGGAAAAGAGTTTCAGGAACGCTTAAGAAAGCAGTTGAAAATGCTAATAGTCAATTACAAAATGTTCAAGAGGAGAAGGATGAGCTTTCCGCAGATGCTAAAAAGATAGTATTAGGGATTGATGAGGGCTTGGCTGCTTTTGATTCAGCAATAGCTTCTGCAAAAGGAACTGCTGATGCTGCTCAGCAATCATTAACTCTTTCTTCAGGCATAATCGATCTCCAAGCCCGGGCAGCTTCTTTAGAAACAGCGCAACACGCCTACACCGTAGCACAATCAGTTGCTTCCGCGATTATAGCTCTCAAAAAAGATTTTATGACTGCTATGTCGAGAAAACAAGATTCGACAACGAAGAAGTTGGTAGCAGAATTAAAGAATGATTAAAAGAAAGGAAATAACTTATGTCTCCTGAAGAACATAAATGCACACAAGAAAAAACATTGGGAGAATTAGTAGAAGCGAATAAAAACTTCAAAGAGTTCATGCATGACATAAAAGATAACCATCTAAAAAGCATCTATACAAAACTAGAAATTATCGCTGATAAAATGTCTTCCCGAAGGCCGTCATGGAGTGTCCTTTGGATCATCACGACATTAACTACCATATGCGGTATTTTAATAACTGAGTTTATTATGAGGAAATAATATGGAGATAAACGAAATATCTTTCGATATACAGTTAGAAATTTTTGAGAAAATATTAATGCGGATAGTAGAAAATCCGTCGTCAAGGTGGAATATAAAAAGAATTATTGACTCAAGGGATAGAGTTGATTTTGCTGAACTCGATCTGAAATTAAGAAAACTTGAGCTAGAAATTATAAAAAAAGGAGGCAATGATGATTAATAAACTAAAAGCATGGGTGACCGTATTTCTGCCGACGATCTTAGGGATCGCGGAAGCGGTGTTAAAGCTTTTGAAAGAAACGTTGACGCTTATCGCGGACATTCTATTTCCGGTGATCCCGATTGAGAAATTCAAGCAGGTTGTAAATTCACTGCGCGCATTAATCAATAAAGCTTATGAATGGCTATCGAACGCAAAAGATGCGGTGCTGAAAAAGATAGGGCTGTTATAAGGAAGAAAAAGGCGCTATGGCAAATGCCACGGCGCCTTCTAATTTAATCATTCGTACACGCCCAGATCAATGCGATAAGCCATCCCAATACAGTCCAGCCAAAAACTAAATTCAAAATACAAATAGCAGTTTGTTGTTTATGTTTCTTATGCGATGCCACTATCGCAGGAATAAAATAAACAAGTATAAGTGAAATCGAAACTGCGATTACGTACATTGTATCCATTTACATCACCTCCTGACTTTGTTTTTGAGCTTTTTTTAAAGCGTATCCGATATCCCGCCAGTACGTAGTCTTTGAATAATTTAATTCCCGTCGAGCAATCTCGGTAACTTCGATATTATCTATTCCAACGCTATCAATCAATGTTTTATGCCTTTCGATAAAATCAAGCTTCTCTTGTTTCGTGATTCTCACTCTTTTTTTTGGCATTAGTGCCTCCTTTTTTTCTGAATTCATCGGCGAACGGGCAATCAGCGAAGTGCGCGAAAAATTCTCCTGTTGTTTCATCTTGTTTTAGAGGAATTCTTTTCTCATTTTTAGTAACCCCCCAGAATATAAGATCACCACATCCATCACATTTATCAATTTTGCCGGTATCGATATTAACGATAGCGCCGCCTTTTAATGTAATCTGTTTAAACATATATCCTCATTTCCTTATAGTACATAGTATATATATTAATAATATAGATATAATAAATAACATAACTACAATAGGTAATGATATATCATTGCAATTTAGATTAATCATGTTTTATTTCTATGCCTCCCTTATATTGCTTTTCTTTTCTCAGTTGCGCTACTTTGTTCGAGAATGAATCAATGCGTTGTTTTTTCTTTCTTTTGTTGTCAATGATATTGGCGATTATGTAGCCAAGATACAGGCCGGCAAGGATGAGAATGATATGGAAGAACATTACTGAATCCTTTCTGTAAAGCCCAAGGATAAAAGAAGTTCTAAAGTATGCCTTTTAGATTCTATGATATGAATTCTTACGGAAGTCGTTGGATTGTATATTCTTATGTTATGAAAAATAGCATGTGAACAGTTTTCTAACGTGGCTACCGGTCGTTTTAGGGGTGTGAACTCGAATTTGGGGCACGGGGACGCCGTTATTGGCATATTGCGGGTCAACATCGACTTGATGAGGTATTGCCAAGTTGTTTCCTTCTTTCTTTCTTTGCGCATTTCAAGCAAATATACCCTATAATCCGGTCATCCACACTGCCGTCCTTATTTGTTGCTTTCTCGCGGATCGTTAATGGAAAATACCTACTCGTTGCTGAATGGTATTCTTTACATATCCGGCACGTAATTTTTGGTCTCATTTTTCCTTTCTCATTCTTCAATAGCGATAACTGTTCCGCTGAATACTTTCAATGCTTTTTGAACGATTTCTTCCTGTATTACTTTCTTATGTAAATAGATAGAAGAAAATTTTTTCTTTTCCTCTTTAGTAAGCGCATCCCATGCGCTGTCAAGCGGCTTTTCGAATCGTTCCGTGAAATTCAGTTTTATCTTAGCCCAGCGCTTAGGATCATTCCTTAATCCCTCATTCTTATTGCTTATATATTTGAGGGCCTTGGTGAACCGTTCGTGTGCTGCTTTAAAATTGTCAATGTTATTATCCATATATTATATGTACCTTTGTTTAAAACTTTTTTAAGTTCTTTATCGTAACGCGATACCGAGAAAAAAACTGAAACAAAAAAGTGCTATCGCGTTACGGTTTTGGCGTTTTTTGCCATTTTTGCGTAACGGTTTAGGCTGTTTTCGTGCTCTTTTTTGTCGTAACTCATTGTGGCACTAAGCCGTATCGGTTTATTTTTGCTTTTTTTTTCCATAACCCATTGGTAACAAACAAACATTATAATAAAACACTAAACCGATACGACCAGTGCCGTCAAGCACATGAGAGATTTATTTTTTAAAAAATAAAAATGAAAAATAAAAATTAAACATACATATGCTTGCCGTGTGGTAGCGTATCGGTTTACGGTTTTTTGACGCAACTCGTTGTTATCATTAAAGTAATATGAAAGCTCGTCGAGGATTTTCATAATTATTTGTCAGCCAACAACTTATGTAATTTTATAAACCGTTACGCGCCTCCGTACCAGTTTATATCGGTTTGTCTTATATTGTAACCATTTGTAATTAATATACATAGAAAAAAATGTCAAAAAAAAGGTTGTTTTAATAAAAAAATCACAATAATTTAAATACTGACAAGTTATTTCTTCCACCATGTGCCTCATTGGAATATCGAATTTTATTAAGTTTTATGAGTTTAAGGATATGTTTTTTGACTCTCTCATATTTCCATTCAGTAAGATCTACTATATTCTTATATTGAAAATAATTGATGTTTGATTCTTTTATTTTTTGGTAAAGTTGTCTCGCTGTTTTATTTTTTATAGTTTTTTCTACATCCTTCGTTGGTTCTTTTTTTTGTCGGGATTTTTTAAGATTAAGATATTCGTCTAAAGTATATCTATACTTACCACAACAAATTTTATGGTAATGGTTTTCGCAATAACTTTTTGCATAATGTTTGCTTTGGCAAGAAGGAACTGAACAACGAATAAAAGGTTTTTTGAAAGCAATAACTATATCGTATGGCATTTTTTACTCCAATAAGCCCTCAGGGGCGCTTGCTTCTTTAGGATCGATCGAGTGCCCTGACACCGGATTATAAAACAAAGATTTTTCGCAAGGGTATTTATCATACAAGGTTTCTACTGCCGGAAGGAAACCAAGAGAATCACTTGACCATTCAAGTCCTTGCTGCGATATTTTAAATATCGAAGCCTTGCCTCGGCCACCGATTCCATGTTCCGAATAATCGACCATAGCGGATCGTAATAACGCATACATCCACTTCTTTACTTTTTCTACTTTCCAGTCCAAGAAATCTGCTACATCCTTGTATTTAAACGTAAATTCTCCTGCGGGGTTTTCCGGATTCCATTTTTCACCCATATTTTTAATCGCTTTCCACATTTCCTCTGCTGAGGGGCCTATCTCATAGATAGTGTACGTTAATATAGATTCAGCGACTACTTTTGCGATATAATAATCAGCTAATGTCGATACTAAATTGATACCACCATTTTCTGTTTTCTTTTGTTCTCTATGGAATTGGTGCAATATGGTAATGACTGATATAAGAATCCTGAAACGTTCACGATCCCTGCGTATGCGTACCGGCTTATCTGGAAATGCGGAAAATACTTCTTTAGCATAGGGTATGATTACTTTAAAATCAGGATTAAGTAAGCGCTGTACATTCTTCCATAAATTCAATTCTTTCTCATCGATTATGAAATCTTCTCCTTCAGCTTTTCGGATGGTGATAGCTCCTATTGCAGTTGTTAATTGTGGTGAGTCATCGCTGAATATCGAGAAATTCCGAGTTTCATTTTCATCGAACATATGTGCTTTCGTTGTGGTAATGAGGAATCCAACAGGGCCTTTGACTCGCTTTGTTACTGTTTCCATATCACCGGTAACAGGGTCTTTTATCGGCATCATCAAGACGAGATCGCCTTCACTTTGCGCGGTGCGGATAGAATAATCTGCGCTCTCACTACCGGGCAATTCGTTAATGTAAATAATTCGATGTTGCATCCCATCTTCCTGAAGATGAAAGAAAGCATTTTGAGTAGCTCTTGTAATAAAATGGTATCCTTCTTCCGGAATAAGTTTTTGGATATTTTGACAGGCGAATGATTTCCCGCTTGATGTTTCTCCTTTTACGGTTATTGATAGAGGATCTCTTAATATCCTTGATGTATAACATAAATACACCATAAGCCTTACCGTCTCTTCGCCAACTACACCCATTCGGTTGGTAATATTAATAACGCGGTACAATAGATCGTGGGTATCAGAAAGAAATTTAATCGCTTCATTTTTTTCTCCTTCCGTCATAATGTATAATTGCTTCGGGGCTGTTAACTTATCGTGTTCTTCTTTTTCTATCTGTTTTTTAGTAAGGTCTTCAATGGTGATTAAATCCATATCTATTTCTTTATCATCAGAGATCTTGACGAAGCGGCTCCGGTGAGAGGCCATGTTTAAGTTGATAATGTCTTTAAACAAAATCTTTTCGTCTCTTGACAGCGTCAATGATACTTTGAATTTTCCTGCTTTCGTAAATTCAAAATTAGATAACCTGTATTCATAATTTTTCTTCCTGAATACCATGACTTCAGTATCACGGAATATCATTGTAATGATGCCCTGTTCGATTTTTTCCTTGCGTCGTTGTGATTGTATGATAGGGCATGCTTCCTTGCTGCAATACGTGGCAATGATACCGTCATCGCATCCATAACTTTTGTAATTGTTTTTAAAAACAGATTCGATGATATTCAATATTTCTTTTTTCGGCAGCGGATCATGGTTCTTTAAATTCCAGTTATTGATTAATGTTTCAATATCATCTCGAGGAATGCTGCGTTCTTTCAAGAAAATGCAGAGCCGAAAACATGCTTCATTGCGGTGGCCTTTTGCTACGCCTTTTTTAATTTTCTCTATACAGGGTAAAAGCTTACTAGATATTTTTATTTCACTTGCCGGCGTTTCTTGAAGAAAAATCTTTTTACGTTCAAGATTGTTTAATTGTATCATTTCTTCAAGGCCAGAAACTTTTGTATATTCTATCTTTTGTAAATCTTTTATATCATCTATAATGATATTATTTTTTTCATCAACAAAAACAGTCTTACCACTTTTTGCATCACCACCAAACAACGGTAAGAATATAAAATTCCCAAACTGATTTTCTCCCACCTCGTCTTGCTTCGGGAATACTTCACAGGTAATTTCTAATTCACTAAGAATCATTTCAAAAACGAGACGCGGCTTAACTGCTTCTATTGGCTTATCAAAGAACGACCAGCAATGAAAACCTTTGCTTTTACTGCGTTCCAAAAATACTTTTATTTTAAAATTCTCTGCGCGTTTCTTTATTGAAAGTGCTTGGTTAAAATCATCAATATCTATATCGCAACTAAGCCACTGCGTGAATTTCTTATCGAAGATCGGATATACGCCGATACGCCGTATTCCTTCAAGATGTTGCTGATATGTCTCTGGAGTAAGAGATTCCTTCAAACACATTTGGTTCACTCCATAAGAATCTTTTCTCCCAGAGAATAATTGCATAAACAATTTCAAATTTTTCATATAATATCCTTCTAGATAAAAAATAGCGGGGACTGGACTCGAACCAGCGATCTTCTGCGTATGAAGCAGACGTGTTGGCCGCTACACCACCCCGCAATTTTGTTATTCCGTTGGTTGTTCTTTGACAGTGGTCTCTTCTTCGAGATCAACAGAGATGTCTTTCTTACGGCGATACCATTCATTGAAACACTTGCTTGCTGCGATATATTCTTCATCAGTAGCCCTGCGCGCAAGCTCTAAGACTGGCACAGCGTATGTACCGTTTTCGTTCTGCTCGATTTTTGTCTTTATGGTATAGACCCGTGCAAACATGTCTTCACCGGAAAACCGCGCCATAGAAAGTAATCCCTTCGCAGCTTTCGTTGCTGTCTTCATCAGTGATATTGAGATCGGGAATTCATTTAATCTCCCCACTAAAAGCACAGGAAAGTTGTACACAAGATTAAACGTGGGTGAATTATCTCCTTCCCAATTTGCGCCGGGGACTTCTTCAACGGGGCGATCTTGATATTCAGCAAACTCCTCTATGGCCATTGTTACTGTTACGTTGTCGCGTGAGAACATGACAAGCCCTCTGCCTTTTTCAAATTTCGCTCTTGTCTTAAACATGAACAATGGTATGAACTCAACGCTTTCACTAAAGACTTCTTTGGTGAGAGAATTCGCTAACTGCCCCATGCGTGCTTTCCCTTCAACGACGATCTGTGATAATCCTTGAAGGATCGCTAGACGCGGTATTTTCAAATCCTCTTTATCTACTTCATCAAAACCTGCCGGAAGATTTTGATCTCCGGATAATCGTGGCACGACTTTTCCTTCTTCTTTTTTTACAATGTCTTTTTCTTTACTCATTTTAAGCCTCCTATTTGTTATAACTGATTGCTAACTCTGGTTTGAAGAAATACCGAAACATTTCCTGCGGAATCGCCTCACCTTTTTTCAACCGCTCGGAAATGAATGAAGTCAGAGTTCTGTTATGTATAGAAGGCTTAATCATATCGCCGCGGCCGCAATCTTCTTCTATCCATTTCATTGCATCTTCTTTCTTTTCCTTCTCGATTGATACATAGAGCGTTTCCTTACGGACGGCAATACAATTAAAGATCGTACTTTTAAACGACTTTAGATCTGCATTATCCATGTGCTCTATGAGGGCTGCTTCCGCTTTTTGTTTCAGCTCATTTGCTTCGCTAAGATCTGCTTCTGAATTCTCTACATCTTTGCGCGCATCGAGCACTGCTTGCAGCAACTCTGTTTCTTTTTCAGCCATGTTACTTTACTCCTTTCTTTGGTGCTTGTGTTGGTGCAGTTTGTGCTTCCGGTTTCGTTTCAACCTTGACTTCCCATATCACTTTCCCGTCAGGATCTTTAAGCGTAAGTCCACCGATGGCATATCTCTTGTCAGAAACATGATAAGCATTGATCTTTATCGCCGCTAAAACCTTTGCGCTGAAATCATCACGGGCGGGTATAGCTTGCGTTGTAATCTGGGAATCAAGAGTTGCAGATAATACATAGATTTTCATTATTCACCTCCTCTCTATTCTATTATTTTTCTTTTACTTTCTCTATTATTTTTTCTACGAATTCATCAAGCGTTTCTTTCTTAGCCCAATACACTAATGCTTCACCCCCGGCATTGATAAAATCAGTTAATTGGTAAGCCTGATATTTTTCAAGTTCTCCTTCTTTGTTTTTAAATTCTATGGCGAAGGGGATTCCTTGTATGACGAGAAATCCGTCAAACGGCTTCCGTCCACCAAGATTAAAAGTGTCAGGAATTTTATACCAAAAACAATTTGGATCAGCTTTTGTTATTTTCTCTTTAAAGATAGGATACAATTTTCGTTCATTCATTTTAAGTTCAACCCACTACGAGGCCCCGTATGAGGCCTCGTAGCCTCATTAATAAAACTCCCTACTATCCTCTTAATGTCTTGTAGACAAACTCTCTCACTGTCGTGGCAAAGAACTTCTCTATTGCCTGAACTTTCTCAAGCGGTTGATTTCTGAATTCTTCGCTGATATGAGAACCTTTCTTGGTTTCTTGCCCTTCTGTCGACAATTCAAGCTTTATGTTAATTCCTTCTGGCATGCTTATCACGCTCCTTTCTGTTTTAAGATTTTTTTCAACGTGCCTTTGTTCGTGCCGTGACGCGCTACAACCTTGTTGCTATTCTCATCTTGTTCCAAAACAACTATCTTGCTCACTAATAATTCTGTGAGCAACTGTGATTGCTTTTCATCCAATGAATCTTTCTGGAAATAGATATATTTAATCTTAGCCATTTTTCTCACCACCTTTCCTTGTTGCCCATAGTATAAATAATATGAGCAGTGTTATATAAGTTATCTCGAATATAATTTGTAGAGTATATTGTTGCTGATTCATTTTATCTCTTCTTCATTCATTTTAGGATTATATGACCAATAAAAATTTGGCATATCTTCATTCATATCACGAAATAATTTATGGACGTTACCGCAGTCCGGCGTATTGGGGAGCATTGTCCTGCCATTTATATCTTGTATGATCCATTCTTTCGCAAATTCACCTAATTGATGCGGTGATACGCGCAGAGGGACTCGATGATTTAAAAAATCAGAGACAAAATCAAGCAATATGTTGAGATGCTTTGAAGCTACAACATACTCTTCTTTTGACGCTGGATAGCTGTTTGATTTTAAAGTTTTAAATGCTTCAAGAAGTTCTATCATTCTTACCTTCCTTCTCCCATTAGCTCGTTTTTGAGAGCGGTGTTTATTTCTTCCCAGTCTTTAGGCGGCTCATGCTGCATTGTTTCTTCATTGCGATTACCTTTACTCCAGAACCATTTATGCATTATTAAATCTATCTTCTCCTTCAACTCTTCCCGCTTCTTGAGCATGATGAGGTTGTGCTGGCGGACGGCTTCATTCCACCCCCTTCTTTCTGCATCATAACAATCTTGATGTTGATATCCACATTCCCATTTCATTTCCTCCAATTCCCCGCACGAAAGATAGTCTTGGGCGAGGGAAATGAGAATTTGAGTTGCTTCTAATTCTTTTTCATAATGTCCTAAACCATACATACTGTTTTTAACTATTTCTACTGCTTCTTTAATTTTCTGTTCTTCGTTCATTGTTCACCCCAGAGTGCTTGGGATATATTTTTCTTATTTCTAAATTGTCGTTTCTGCTTGTAACCCATATACAAAGATTTCCTTTACCATCAGTTTCAATATGGTCTATTTGTTTTACATTTTCAATTTGATATTTCATTCTATCCCTCCGTACTTCTCCCTCAACTCTTCTTGCTTCCTGAGCATGATGAGTTTGTGTTGGTCATTATTATAATTTTTATAAATATAATTTATTAAATAACACAAAATGTTCGTGTCTGCTTTTTTTCTTTCTTTTTCGTCTTCAATAATATCATAAGAATAATGAGTAAACTTTTTGTCTTCAACCATCTTTTTCGCAAAATTAAATACTGTTTGTGTTATGCCATGTTCGATTTTGGAACATGCCATGCAAACTTGGTGTTTTGTTCTTATTTCTTTATTTCCAAGATTATCAAAAATTCTCTTTCTTCCAAATTCCCACCACAATAAGAGCAAACTAATTTTTCTTCCTCTTCCAACTCCCCGCACGAAAGATAGGCTTGAGCTAAATCCTTGAGTTTCTTAATCGCATCCAAATGGTCAGGAGTCGGTATGCACATATCACTTAACAAATCCTCTACTTGTCCTATCGCTTTTCGAAGTTCTTCATTCATTGCTCACCTCCTCCAATTATCAGATGATAATTAGTATTTTTATCCTCTCATTTACATATATCTTTTTCTACTTCAACTTTGTAATCATTCGTAATAGTTTCTTTTCTAATAACATAAAGTGTTTTTCCACAAGATACACAATCAAAATACCACCTATCATCTCCACCCCATTCGGTATGATCATAATAAGGCGCATTGCAATTTGGACAATAGAATGTTGCATCGTGGCTGCTTTTATCCCAAAAAGGTTGATGAATTAAATCGTCTGGTTTATGTTTATTCATTCTACCCCCCAATTCTTTTTGATTGTAGAAAGGCAATAATTCAATCTGCCTCTGTTACTAATACAACCTTTGTGCCATTACACGCAGGGCAAACAATCTGCGCCGTTGATGTTACTGGTGCGGGATTCTCAACATATCCTAATCCCTGGCAACTTGGGCAGACGATGTTATATGTTCTAATTGTTTTTTCGGGGCTATTCGACTCTTTTATTTTGTCAACTATTACCTGCGCTTGTTGCTTTGTTAGTTTCATTTCTCACACTCCTCTCTAATATACTGAAACCACGAATACCACGCAAAGCGTTGATAAACGAAAAAGGCTTTGATGATGCGGAGTAGTTTCATACCTTCCCTCCTGAGTTTTAAACTCTATCTTCACATTTTTCACAAAATAACTCTTTGTTGTGAGTTTTACAAAAGAATGTTTCTCCTTCATCGCAAGTAATGACGTCGCACTCTTCTAATAAAATCTCACCCGTTGTTGATTGCCAGATATTATTCTTTATTGTTTTTAATTCCATTTTTCCCTCCTGTATCCATATTCTCCTCGCTTTCGGGTTAGGACTAAACATTATGTTTATTTTTCTGGCTGGCGACCGCATACGCAGTTCTCCAGGGCAGTTCTTTACAAGACTTCCATCGGACAATTCCAATTACCCTGTTTTCGGCTTTCACGAACAGCCATAAAGCGATAGGTTTGAAAGAACTAATTTAATTTTTTAATAACTTCATGCACTCTTCCATTAGGTCAGCTTTCTTATCAAGGACTCTATATATCACTTCATCGATACTATCTTTTGCGAGTAAAATAAAATAAGTGACTTTATTCTGTTGTCCTATTCTATAAATCCTGTCATTAGCTTGAGAATATTGTTCTTGAGAATAATTGAGGCTATACCATATTGCGTATGAGCATTGTTGGAAGTTGATCCCCATACCACCGGAAAGCGGATGCGCGATAAGTATACGGTATTTTTTATTTTGGAAATCTTCTATGTTTTTCTGTTTTTCTTTTTGAGAGAGTTCGCCGTAGAGGACATTACATTCATCTTTGAAAACTTCTTTTAATCGATGTATCTCAAAATGAAAGTTGACCCAAATAATTACTTGTTTATCTTCAGATATTTCTTCAAGTAATTCTTTTAGTGCGTTTACCTTTGTGTCTGAAATAAAAATAGGGATACCCTCAGTGTTAATACTCCAGCCGGAAGTGACCTGTCTGAGCTTCATTATCTTCGCTAATTCATTTGCGGCCAGAGTGATGTTGCCTTGAAACTCCAAGATATTTTCTTTCTTCATCATTTCATAAGCTTTTTTCTGCACTTCATCCATATAGACATATCGCGTTTCATAAACGCGGTCAGGCAAATCGAGACAATCTTCTTTTTTCACTGAAAAGGCTTGCTTTGATACGTTCTCTATAATCGCTTCCTTAGCGCCTTTCATCGGGCGGTATAAGTATCCGCCGAAACCGGTACTATAAAAAAACGTGTTACGGAATTTATAGAAGTTTGATCCTAATAGCGAGTCATTAATAAATGCGAGCTGGCCCCAGTATTCGAGAAGGTTATTTGGGGCCGGGGTCCCTGTAAGACAAAGTTTATATTTTATTTTATCCTTATAAGAAATTATTGCTTTGCTTATTTCAGATCTTGGATTTTTGCAGCAACTTGACTCATCAATAACAAGGCATTGGATTTTCCTTTCAATCGGTACTTCTGATTTTTTAGACATAATCTTGAATTGAGCATAGTTAATGATATACACATCGAAATTAAGATTAAACGCTTTCAGATTATTCCATAGAATTACTTTTTTAAGATGCGGCGCCCACTTCTCAATTTCCTTTACCCACACGCTTTCAAGCGTAGTCAATGGCGCTACTATCATTGCCGGCACTTTCCAATATTCAATAAGTTTAATGGCACAAACACTTTTACCTGTGCCTGTTTCCATAAATAATGCATAACTTCCAAATAACGATGCCAATGCTATCGCTTTCTTTTGGTGCTGATAGTACATTGACAAATTCATGCCATCGAATTTATCGTTTAAAATTTCTTCGACAGTTTGTGGAACAGATTTTATTTTATTGGCGAGGTTGATCTTTTGATGTTGCTTGTGCCTGTCATTACGGAGCCGGTCATAAATGGTTTTTGTCTCTGGATCATACTTGATATTGAGATTATCAATAATATCGACTAGTTTCTTGAGCGGGAAAATCCATGATGAAGATACTCTGTCAAATTTATAATCACCTATTGCCTTTATTAATTCCTTCTCTTGGTAGCGGCATTTTAAGATTGCCGAATCGTCTTTAACCGAAACAAACATAAAATTCCTTAAAAATTAAGAATCCCAACAGGTGGTCTTGTGGAAGACAATATCAGTCCCTGTAACGAGGCACTGATCTTTCCTGTTGGGATCAATTTTGTTTTCCACAAGACCATACTATTTTAAAACCGTTATACCGATATGTTTTTAACAGAATAATTCTTGCTCGTCGTAAAATCATCTTATCATAGAATTATTTTTTGTCAATAGGCAATTTTCGTAACGGTTTATTTCGTGTCAAGCAATGCCGGAGTAGCCATCGCCTTACGAATCAAAAACCGGATTATTGCCGACCGTGAATTCTTTAGAGGCTCATTATGGTCAATCTTCCTGTCCAAGAATTCAGTTTCTGGCGCAGTCAACAATATCATGGTATTGACTTTACGATCTCTTGATTTTACTTTATTTGTCATATAAGCTCCTTTCTCGGTTCAATCACTGGAGGCAAAGAATAATCAATTCCTGTCTTCCATGTTTCCCGTATCAAACCGTCTATCATGCGCTTCAATGCTACTTCATCTTCAAACGGCGCGTGAACGTGTACGTGGCCGGCCGCTCCTAAGGTTAAGATAATATGTGCCTCTGGTTCGTCAAAGTGTATATTATCTTCTTCATTATCACAGTTTCCGAATGGGCATTTCATTATTTTAATCTCCTTTCATTTTGTTTCTTAGTTGTTCTCTTTGGGCTGCTTTGTCTGCTAAATATATTAACTGACGAGGCACCCAGTTTATGTGTACCTTTTGTAACCGTGATTTTAAACTCAAGAATCTTTCATACAGTGGTATAATATTCTCATGTTTCACATTCCACTTTCCGTTTGCTTGCAGAACTACAGTCTGAGAATCACAGAAGATATAAACTTCCTGCGTTGTATTTTTACTGCATGCATACGTTACTGAATGAATTAACGCCAGCCACTCCGCCTCCATATTTGTTTTGACGCCTATCGTTTCAGCGAAGCGATAGTTAGGATAAACAAGACGCGGATTATCCGCTCTATCCCAAGCTACAATGCCTATGGAGGCAGGGCCGGGATTACCCTTGCTTGATCCATCACAAAGAATCACTAACATTATTTTATCATCTCCTTTGGCACTTTGCCTTTTGTCCCAGAGTGAAGCATGGCATGAATTATTTCCGGCTTCTTATCTTTCCACGCAAGACTCCCCAGAATGAGTTTCAATTCCTTTCCTAATTTCTGTAGTCCAGCCTTTGAGAATTTCTCAAGGTATTCTTTCGTAATAACAAATTGCTTGCTGATGTTGAGCTTTGCTTCTGTCCCAAGATACTCAAGCTCTTCCGTTGGATATTCATTCAAGCGGCTCAGTATTACCTGTTTGATAATAGAAAGTAATTTTTCATTCGATAGAAGTTCTATGAGCTTTAAACTCCCGATGAGATAATTTGACTGCTTCTTCTCGAGCCCTAAGAACTCTGATATTGTCTCACCGCCGCCATTCTCTGATTGAAACAGAATATGCAGGATTAACCTATTGACTTGTATATCCTTAATCTCTCCTTTCAGCCCCTTGATGTAGAAATCGCGCTTGAAGAAATCAACTCTGTTTGCTTTCTGCCGCGCCTCAAAATCAATAGAGGCATCTTTCTCTGGATCGCCGGTCTTCGGTATGGCATTGGCTTTGCGCTCAACTGCTTTTGCTTTCTTTACCGAACGCTTGAAACATTCTTGATTAAGGCATACCTGCTTGTCTTGGCCGTTAGGGCCGATGATGGTAGCAAAGGTAGGGCATGTAGCGCTACATTCCTCTTTGAATTGTTCTTTAGGGAATGACTGCGCTTCATATCCGGTGAAGTCAACAATCTCTTTCATTGCCTCGTATTCTTTGCTTCCATATTGCGGCTCCTCTGAAACGATGATTACTTTCTTTCCTTGCTTCTTTAACTCCGTTTCTTTCTTTTTCTGTACTTCAACTATTTTTTTTGAGAAACAATCAATATTAAGGCACTTGCCGGCCAGAGAATTATCTTTATCAAATAAATCTTTCATTAAAGTTCCATTGAACGTGCAAGCCTTGCATTGTGTTTTATCAAAGCAGGCACCTTCTAAGACATTTGAATAATTAGATAATTCACTTTCAGCTTTCGCCGGAGAGTATTTATAGCGCTTAATATCATTGGCTAAATTCTTCTGATTTTTCGCAGAAGATAATCGAGATACGACAAAAGCGTGTTCTTCAGATAACTCTTCTTTGCGAATCATCTCTTTGACTTCACTACATAAGTTCAGCAGCGATAGGACTCTTCTGATCCTGTATTCCGACTTTCCGGTAATAACCATAATATCCTTTACTGAAAAATCCTTACCGAGATCACTATACGCAAGCGCCTCATCAAGAGGGTTTAAATCCTTGCGTTGCAGATTCTCTGTTAACTGATATTCAATGCGCTCATCTTTTTCGATGTTTGAAATAAGCGCCGGCAATTCCTTTAACTCAGCGTACTTTGCCGCGTTGAATCTTCGGTAACCAGCAACCAATTCAAACTTACCATTATTCTCTCTGACTAATATAGGCTGGATAATCCCAACTTCCTTTATTGAGTTTATTAAACCTGTCAGAGATTCTTTGGTAATGTCTTTTCGGATATTCTCACCAGCCGAAATCTGGTCTATCTTTAGAGTTGCTAACTTCATCTCAAGCCTCCTCCGTTATTATATTAACAGTTAATCTTTCTTTCCGTTCCATCTCGTTCTTGCTTACATATATCTCCTTAGGGAAAAATTCATGCTCTGGAGATAATTTATAAACACAGAACTTTTTCGTCTCTCTGGCATAAACAAAGCCAAGAGAAAGGATTTGTTTTGGCATCTTTAATCACCTCCTTTCATATATCCTCCTATAATTTGTGCCTCCATAAACTTCCGTATAGTGCCTAAGCCAATGCAGATGCTGCATTGAAGCCTCGCAGTAACTTTTATAGGGGCCGATATCCTTAAATGCTTTTATATTCTCATAGTAGAAAGGCCCCATACCATTAATTGTTTCAATGACTGTTTGCGCTACTTTTTCCCAAGACTCCTTTGCTTCTACGAAATAACACTTATTCTTTTCAACTAAACCGAGATTATGAAATTCAAGAAGATAATTTAAAGTCTGCTCTATGGCATTGTAGTAATCTTTGAATATCTTCTCTCTTTCTTCTGACTCGACTTCCCCTGCTTGCTGTTCAGCTTCCTCATCTGTATATCCGTCTTTTACGGCACTATCTTTAGCATTACCATAAACTTCTGAATACCAATCTACGTTGCAATCGTCTACTTCTTCAAATGTTGGAAGATCCAAGTCCATTACTCTTATAAGCATATCTAAGATATCTAAATTCTTTTTGCCTATGCAGAGCAATAGTTTTTTGTCGCTGAATTTGATTTTATTAAATTCAGCTTGCGCCTCCTTTTCTTCTTTTACTTTTTGAATCTTACGGCGTAGATCATGCGGAGATATTGATTTCTCACTGCCGGAAAGATAAATTTCTATCCAGCCGCGCTGCGTGCCACAGCCTTGCTTTAACTCTTTTACTCTTATATTAAGTTCAGAGATATACGTTCCTTCAAGAAACTCTTTCTTGACACTCTCGAAATAGCGCATGTGCCGAGATAATACTTCTTCATGTTTATTGACTTCAATTTGCTTTTGTATCTCCAAGAACTTATTTCTGTTTCCTTTGCAGCGTTCTTGTTCCATGAGTTCTTGTAACTCTTTGATGGTTTCCATTTTCATTATCTCCTTTCAGATAATCTTTTGATAACTTCTTGCGCTCCTTTTTTATAAACAGTCACGCATATAAGATCTCCTATCTCATCATATACAGCCCAAAATCTCCCATACTTTTCAAGAGTCATTTATCTCGCCTCCTTCAAAAAACCTTTTAAGGTTTTAAACTCTTTTAAATTCATTAGCCATTCCTGCGAGTCATTCGTAGATATTGTTTCCTCGATCTCAAGCCACGCAGCATCCTCATCTCTCGCTGTGACAATATAAACTTTGAATTGCTTCTTGGGATTCGAGGAATTAAAGTGCCGCTGCAAGACATAAAATTTCATCACACCCCCCCCCTTGAGCGCCGGAGATAGTTATGCGATACCTCCGGCGCTTTGAGATTACTATACTTCTATCGCTTTTTCAGATACTGTTGCTGTATCTTGAAAAACACTTCCATATAGAAATCTTATTTTATACTTGGGACTATCTTTTGATATAATAATCTCTTCCACTATCCCCTTTACTCTTACTTCTCTACCTACTTCAATCTTTATATCATCCATTGTTTGCTTTCACCTCCTCTTTAAATTTTTCGGACATCTCTTCTCTTATTTTACCCCCTTTGCTTTCTATGTCTTCCCAGTCTGGCTCTTTCACATCAGGATTCAAGTCGATTGATTCAACGAGATAATGTTTATAGTTCAAACTTTTCCACTCTCCTATGCCATTAGCAGATGTATTCTTGTGAGATCCTTCAGCTCTCCCCCCAATATAGATGAGGAGCTTTTTATCCTCTGCGTCAATGACATACACCCATTCTATAAAGAGCGCATCAGCAGTTTTGTCAGTCTCCATCTCATCATCCTCCACACCATCTCTCATCACAAACTCAGGTGAATGGCAGTAACATTCATCCGGAAAAGATGACCAGCCTCCTTTATGTCCATTAATGTAGATATTAACAAAAGCCTGTAACGCTTTCGTAATATTTCCATCATTGCTTACGCCCGGCTTTCCTTTATTGAGAATAAACTCTTTCATAAGTATATCCCAAATCTGAACGCCTCTGTTCGTAGGATAACCATCCCAGTGGCAATACGTTCCCTCCCAGCCTTCTTTTGTCTTGTATGCAAGACAACTTCTTGTAGACATTGTAACCTCCCTTTACAACAGCGTAACTGCTGTTGTGTATGCCCTTGATTTTAATTCAGCACCAGAGCCAAACCAGATGCTCTCAAGCCTGTTTGTGCCTGTGTCGTTTCTTACCGAACGCTTATGATCTACGAAGCGAGTAACCGCATTATACGCACTCCAAAGCGAACCTTCCATCTCTTTGAACTCGGGTGTATGATTGAGATATCGCAGTTCCTCAACTTGATTTTCTTTCCTTGTTGAGATTTCACTGAGCTCAAGCTCTTCTTTTGTTGAGATAAGAGATAGGAAATACATATCCGCTTCGTTCTCTGTAAGGCGGCGGTCTTGAAACTGTATTATCCTACGTTCAAACTCACCGTAGAATTTGAACGCCATGCCCAGTGCGCGCTGTGCTTCTTTGATCTTTGACTGTATGTTCCCTGTATGCCGGATTGATACGCCATCTTTTGCTTTGACGCCTCCCATTGCCGAAGTCAAAGTATTTTGACATACGACTCTTATGGGAGTGAAAAACATTCGCAGTGCAGAGCAGCCATCATGAGAGTTAGTAAGTAAAAGATACTTCTCCACGACATCATCTTTAAGCACTCTTATGGCATCAGGCATCTTCGCCAAAATCCATATACGCTCGCCTTTTCCTAAAGCGCCGGCTGTATGATATATCGCAAGTTTTTCTCCAACGACAGTATCAAAGAAGTCAAACGCTTCGATGTTTTGGACTGGAGTGTAATAACTTCCAACAACTCCAAGCGGTGTGTTGCTGTCGCAGCGCACTGTTGCAAACTTCTCTGTTATCTCTACTTGTTTTTCAGTGAAGATCTTCTGCACTTCTACTTTATAATCCAACCGCGCGGCTTGAATTGCCTCAGCCGCTGTTGCCGGATTATCAAGCTTCACTCCTAGCCCATGCCACGGCTCTTTCCCAACATAAAACATCCTTCCTTCATTAAGATTATGAGCCATCTTAAATCATCACTCCTTTCTCTACCATTTTTTGAACATACCAACATTTTTTGATATACGTTGCAGCGTCCCAGAGAAGCTTGTTCTCAGCTGAGAGATTATCTCTGATGACCTTAAACCTCGCTTCGTAGAATGTCTGCGCTGCCCAACCTATACGCTTTCTGAAACTACGGCTGTTAGGATCCCCAAAACATTCCTTGCACCAGCCAAAGCCGGTATCGCAGGGATACGTTCTTTCCTGTAAAGCCATGTTATCTTCAGGCGTATTCCTGACTTCTTTACCGCAGCAATCACAAGTCAAACTTTCAATAGCAGTTAAAGTAGCCATTGTCTTTCACCTTCTTTCAGTTTCGAATTATTCTGACAATATTGTTTTGTTTGTTTCGCTTGAATTACTATCGAAAACTCATTGAGTAAAAGATTAAGATAGCCATCATCAGAGTTGACATTATCAACTTAAGCCTTTTGATTAGAGCTTTGCTCTGCATCAAAAGGCGTTTCGGCTTTTTACTTTGTTACGTCAACATCAACTGCGTCTGTTTCCGGTGCATCTTCACAGATAAAATGGGACTCATAGATATCAGCTCCCATCTCTTCCGCGACAGCTGTTTCTGCTTGCGCTTTGTCATTGGCTCTTACCAAAAACTCAGCAGTAAATTTATACACTCCCATTTTGACCTCCTTTCACTCTCACAATGATTTAGCATAATTCACTTCACTGTCATCTACTCCCTCAATAGAGATTACTCTCATATCGAGTGAGTGTTTGCTTTCGTTTGCGAAAGCGTCTGCTTCTTTGATAGTAAAAAAGAGCGCAATACTTCCGTTTTCATTTTTCACCACACTGAGATAATTTCCTCTGTCTTTCCAATGTAAAATCATATACACTTTGCCTCACCTCCTCTCGGTAATAGCGAGAGCCTTTATAGTAAGCACTCACGACAGATTTTGGATATCCGAGCCTTGCAATCTTTTCCTGTATCTTATTTAATAACATCTTTTGCCTCTGGTTTATTGACAATGGTAATCTTCTCTCTGTCAAGCCCGCACTCCAGCGTATGCAGCGTCTCACTGGCAATAGATAACAGGCGCGCCGAATCGTGAAGCCATGCAGCGTAGAGATGAAATCCTTCTGGCGCAGTTCTCCAGCCACTGCAATCTTTGCCGTGATAAGCAGCGCCTCATAATCAAGACTTGCCTCGTTGAAAGATAAATCATGTTTTGTCGCTTCCACTTTTATTCACCTCCTTCCACTCTGATTAAACTCATCAGTCCGACTTTGTCGGATACAGCAGGAGATACAGATAAAGGGGAAACGCCCTGCCTTCGTAACAGAGCGGTATCTCCTGCCATTTCATTTACTCAGGGAAGCTATTCGGATACAATAAGTCAAGTAACCACTCTTCCATCGCTTATCTCCTTTCTAAAGATGCAGCAATGCTTTATCTTTTAATTGCTAATGGACAGCTGGCACACTCTTTCTTGCTACAACTTTGACAGATATTAAAACCTTTCATGGCAGCCTCTCTTTCTTTTTTGAAGAGTTATTGCCTCTTCTCTTTATATATTACGTTTACTGAGATCCCAAGATTGCTCTCATACTTAAAGCCGCCTGTAGTCCAAGCAATCTTTGACTTCCCACTCTTGGAAAATGGAGCGCTTTCTTCCGGCGTCAAGTCAATCTCTAACATTAACTTATTCCCTGTCCGTGTTGTTTTCATCTATACTCACCTCCTCCCTTTTATAGAATAGTAACTTCGAGATGTTTCACTCCGAAGATAAGCGCTTGCTTATGCGTCGGGAGATATATATCAAGATGTTTGATATGGTTTTTCTTATCTCCGAACTGCGAGCGCGCCCCCCTGTCCTGAACGGTAAATTCACCAAGCCCAGAGATACGGACTCTTGTGCCGAAGGGCAGCCAATTACAAGCGACAAAGCCATACAGCGCTTTTTTGCCCGAAGCGGTGATTGCATCTGTTTTCCCGCAGCACTTCACACAAGCGCAGTAAGCGGTGATTTTCCAAAGGTCTTTCGCAAACACTGCCGAGTGAAAGATTAAAAGGAAAACAGCGGCAAGGAACGCCCGCTTTGCTTTGTTCATCTTTTTAGACACTTTGTCTTTTATGTGTGTTTTGTTTTTCAAAAGACACATCCTTTTTTATGTTCATTTTATTAGACAGAGATTAAATAATGTTTACTTTTATCAACACTTCATCTCTGAATCACTCTTGAACGTGTAAAGATTATCGACACTTTACTTTGAAACTGTCTAACTTTATCGACACTTTAACTCTATACTATATATATTATATGAGGAGGGGATACCCCTTCCTCCCCTTCAATTCAGCAGTTATTCAACTCCTTAATATATATTATATATATATAATATATTTATATATTATATATAATATATATTACTTTAATATAGGATCTCCGCAGCGCGGAGATAACGAAAACACCAGAGATAAAATATAATGCCGTTTTGAAGCTTGACAAAAGACAACACTGTAAAGAAACCCGACACTGTAAAGAAACCCGACACTGTAAAGAAACCCGGCACTAAAGAGCTTTTTAAACTTTTTGTATAATGTATAATAAAAACAAAAAACATGGAGTGTTTCGCGCTCCATGTTTTTGATTGACAATTTTACTTAGCCGTAAACATTGCTTTTTGTGCTGCTTTTTGTTTTGTGTTATACGTTTACGTTATTACTTTCTACAATACACTTTGCTTTGTACACGATGTTGTCCGCGACTCTGTCATCTCCATTAATCCCTTGCTTTCGTAATTCTTTTTTGAGGATTGCTTGCCAGTCCGCAACAGTGACATCAACAGTAATATCTTTAATTCCTTCACGTTTTACTGTTAACTTGCCGTTACTCACAAAGAATTGGTTTTTGACTTTTTGCAAGGAATGCGTTTGCTTATACCCTACAAAGGAAAGAATTTCCTTTGCAAAGGCAACATCATTTCTAATTGCTTTCATACTTTCCTTGAAAACATTACGCAAAGCAATTGCTTTATTCTTTGCATCGCCAAGAATTTTTTCCGCGTCGATAATCTGCGCTTGCTTTGTTTTTTCGTCCATGCCGCTCGTGTATTCTGTTGCGATCGCGCTCTTTTGTGCTTTGTAGCGTGCTTTCGCTTCAGACTCTTGGCGCTTCAATTCTTTCGCTTTTAAGAGTAACTCGGCTATACTTTGTTTTTTTTCCATTGTGTTTTTTCCTTTCCACAATGTTTTGGCCAAGTAATTGTCAAAGAGCAATTCCTACTATAATGGAATTGTAACATATATATGTATGTTTGTCAAGGGAATTTATTTTATTTATTTTATTTATTTTTGGATTAAAAATTGCCAGAAAAAGTTAAGAAAAAAGTTTCCGGCTGCGCGCGCCCCCTCCTCCCGATATAGCTTCGAAACCCAATTTTCACCCTATAACATTCTAAGATTTTCTTCATTTTCAATATCCCTAAAAATATATAGCTTCGATAATAATTCCACGCAAAAATAATTACTTGACAAAAGTCAGTAATAGTTGTAATTTAATAACATGATTTGCGAAAATCACAAAGACGTTCAAATGAAGCTCTGGAGAAATTCAGAGCTTTTTTATTTATCCATTGCCTACTGGCAATGAAAGTATGCCTATTCTATGCAAATTCAGAAATCTGATTTTATCAAGAGTTTTTTGCAGATTATAGAAGAAAAATTGAATAATAAGGAATTAAAAGAGCCAATGAACCCTGACAGCATATACCTTGAGCAGGCATTGGATATTTTATGTAAGTGGTCAAGCAAAGAGAAAAACGGGGAAATATCTGTAACGAAAGGAGCGAACATGGACATAGTTATACCTCTGAATAAAAAGGTAATTGTTGAGCCGGAGGCGGCGGAAAGGAAGACGCCGACAGGGATCATTATTCCTGATAGCGCGCAGGCAAAGGCGCCCACCAAGGGCCGCGTCATCGCTATCGCTGAGGATAGTGAGATCAATTTGAAAGTGAAAGAAGGCGATACCGTGTTATTCTCGAAGTTCGCAGGGACAGAGATTGTGCTTGTTGCAAAGACGGTTGATGAAAAGGATAGGAAGCTCCAGATAATAAAAGATGAGGATATATTGGCGGTGGTAAGGAAAGGGGGTGCTTGATGGTATATCTCGATAAGCCGCTATTTGTCTTGTCAAAGAAAGAATATGCCTCAGGCGAAACCACGATAGAGTTCATTATCACTGACAACAAGGAAACGTCAGTGCAGATGTTCATGACAGTGAAAGATAAGATGTTTGCTGATACGTTTAAATTAGGCAAATATTATGATATCTCATTTGAAGAAAGGGCGAACAATGGAGAATGAAAAACTGGAAAAAATGCACCAAGGCATGAAAGAAAAACAGTCAAAGACAATCAAGTCAATAGTGCAACAGACATTCGAGCGCATAGCGAAACTTGAGGTTGAGAAGGCTGCGCTGCAGGAACAGATCAGGATCTTGAAACATGACCTGTTTGACTTCAAGGACGGCCGGCTGGATAGGATCCTTGAGCGGCATGACATGAACCATGGGATAAAAAAAATCAGCGTCATTGATATTGTCAAGACGAATGATTCATCGGGGAAAGATCCAAATCCGTGGTATATTGATTATTCATTGTTATATTCTGATACTATCGGCGGCGAGAAAAACACATCCATCACCATCAACAATTCACTTTCGAAGATGCATGCCTCGGGGGCGTATAAGCTCAGCGATGGGGTAATACGATATCTATGAAAATATTAGTAACTGGAGGTGCAGGATTTATCGGCCATCACTTTGTTGAGTCAGTATTACTTAACACCGATTGGGAAGTTGTTGTCTTGGATAAACTTACTTATGCCTCGAATGGGTTCCATCGGTTAAGAGACGCAGGGTGTTTCGATAATCCGCGGCTTAAGCTTTTTTCCGCGGATTTTACACAAATTATTCCTTGCGGCTTAACAAAAGAAATTGGGGATATTGATTATATCGTGCATATGGGCGCGGAGACACATGTCGATAACTCAATAAGCGACCCCGAGCCGTTTGTAATTACGAATGTCGTGGGCACTATGCATATGTTGAATTTCGCGCGCTGCTTAAAAAATCTGAAAAAATTTGTATACTTTTCAACGGATGAAGTTTTTGGCCCTGCACCAGCGGGGACTGATTATAAGGAGTGGGACAGGTATAACTCTACAAATCCATATTCTGCTTCAAAAGCAGGGGGGGAGGAATTGTGCCTTGCTTATGCCAATACCTATAAGCTACCTATAATAATTACACACACGATGAATTGCTTTGGAGAACGCCAGCATCCGGAAAAATACATCCCTTCCGTAATTAAAAAAGTATTACACGATGAAACTGTCTTTATCCATTCTGATTCTACGAGGACAAAAGCTGGTTCTCGATTCTATATTCATTGTCGGAACGTAGCCGCAGCTATTTTATTTTTGTTGGATAAATCAGAAAATAGGGATAAGTATAATATTGTTGGAGAGAAAGAAGTTGATAATCTTGAGATGGCGAAGTTCATCGCTCAGATAATTGGTAAACCAGTTAAGTATGAAATGATTGATTTCCATTCAAGCCGTCCTGGGCATGATCTCCGGTATAGTTTGTGTGCTGAAAAAATGAAACATCTTGGTTGGCACATTCCAAAAACTTTTGAAGAAAGCTTAGTCAAAACAATTAAGTGGTATTTGAATAATTTATCTTGGTTGGAATGGTGATGATAAAACTTTTTAGTCCATATATCCCTGAAGGCGTTATAGCAAACTTAACAAAAACTTTAAGCTCCGGATGCATAACTCAGGGAGATAAAGTAGATGAATTCGAAAAAGAATTTTCTAAATTATTCAATGTTCGATATGCAGTCAGTATGAATTCAGGGACATCTGCGCTTGAGACCGCGTATGATCTGATAGGGTTAAAAGAAGGTGATGAGGTGATAACAACACCTTTGACCTGTGCGGCCACGAATATACCATTGCTTGCGCGAAAAGTAAAAATTGTTTGGGCTGATATCAATGAGCGCACTCTGTGCATCGACGCTTTAGACATCAAGTCAAAAATTACTGATAAAACAAAAGCAATCATACAGGTGCATCTAGGAGGGGTGTGTTCTAATATAGGAGTTTTTCATATTCCGGTCGTTTCAGATGCGTGTCAGGCTCTAGGGATCTTTACCGGAGATCTTACTGCATGTTCTTTCCAAGCCATAAAACATATTACTACGGGGGATGGCGGCATGTTAGTGGTTAATAACAAAGAAGCATACCAGAAGGCAAAACTTTTAAGATGGTTTGGTATAGATAGAGAAATAGAGTCAAAGAATAGTTGGGAATCTTACAAAACGAGAATGATGTGTTTTGATATAGAGATGCTTGGATATAAAAGGCATATGAATGATATTGCGGCCACAATGGGATTAGCAGGGCTTTCTCATTATCGTTCGATAGTGCGTCATCGTAAGAAAATATTTAATATCTATAAAATAAATCTCCTAGACTTATCTGGAATAAAACTTATAGATGGAGAAACAAATGTATGCTGGTTAGCCACAGTTCTTGTTGAAAGAAGAGATGATTTTGCAAGAAAACTTTTTGACGCGGGGATTGAAACAAATTTAGTCCAAGTGCGTAATGATATTTATAAACTTTTTGGTAGAAAAAGAGAAGACTTGCCGGTATTAAATTCAATCGAAGACAAATATATATCTATTCCTATAGGTATGCATGTCAGTGAAGAAGATGCTCACTATATAAGTGAGACCATAAAAGGAGGTTGGTGATGATTTGTAAAATATGTAATAAAGAATTAACTAATTTCAACGAAGAAGTAGCAGAGCATGTCGCTATTTTTAAAGGCGTAAATAATTCTATTCATGTTCACGGGCCTATTGAAAACAAAAGTTTAATGAAAGAATTTGTCAATGAACTTCTAAATCATTCTCAGTTATCAGATAATTTTAAAGAAGTTATCTCTACCATAAAGGATCGCAAAGAACTAGTCTTTCATAACCGGCAGCGATTAGGTGATATGTTGATGTTTACTTGCGGAATAAGGGATTTCAAGAAAACATTTCCTGATGTAAGAGTTAACGTCATTTCCATTGCAGCTCATATTTGGGATAACAACCCTTATATTGACAGGACTCTAATACCGACTGAACAGAATACGATAAAGATAGGGCCGGGGAAGCTCACCAATTCCTCCAATCGCCTTGATTGGCACTTCGCTAACGCCTTCCGTATCTCCATAGAAGATGCGCTTAACGTGCATATCCCCCAAGGTGAGTCCCGGCCTGATATATGGCTGACAGAAGAGGAGTTCAACGCGCCGCCGGTAACGAAAGAGCCTTATTGGCTCATTGTCATCGGTGGTGAAAAGGGATGGGGATGCAAGATGTATCCATTTGAAAGGTGGCAGGAATTTGTCAGTCAGAATCCTGATACCTTATTTTATCAGTTAGGCGCAAAAGAAGACCAACATCCGAAATTACAGGGGTCTAACGTTGTAGATTATATAGGTAAGACGCAAGAGAAGCTTACCGGCATACGTGATCTGTATAAACTTTTCTTAAACGCGGAGGGATCGATAGGCCTCGTCAGTTTTCACATGCATCTTTCTGGTGCGTTATACAAGCCGGCGATAGTTATTGCTGGTGCCCGTGAGCCGGTAGCATTTACGCGCTATCCGGGTCATCAATATCTTGCCACCGATGGGTGCCTTCCATGTGCGCTCAATGCGTGTTGGCACTGCGATATTAAGACATGCCCTAATTTAGTTATTGATGAGAAGAAAGAACATATCTTAGATAGAAAAGTCCCTAAATGTGTTGATATTATTTATCCTAAAGATATATCTTTTGCATTGAATCAATATTATCTTGGCGGCCGGTTGAAAAAAGGAGTCCAATCAGATAAACCAAAACAATTCAAGAATATTGTAAAAAATGCGTCAGTATCCATTCCAATAGCTCCGGTAGTAAGGAATATTGCCGAGATAGAGAATAAATATAACATACCATTTGGTGGAGGAAGTCTTACTGACAGGGATTGGGATTTCTTGCGAACGACAATACAAAGATACAATGTCAGGACTGTTTTGGAGTTTGGCGCGGGGCTTTCAACTTTGCTTTTAAGTGATTTAGTGAAAGTAGTTACTTTTGAAACAAATGAGGGATGGATTAAAAAGATAAAAGGGATTAAGCCTGATTTAGACATAAAGTTATGGGATGGTAAAAATCTTGAGATTTCTGGACATTTCGATATGGCTTTTGTGGATGGCCCTTCGGGGGGTGCATCGAGAGAATTTTCAACTAAGATTGCTTCTGAATTAGCGGACATTATAATAATTCACGATGCAGGCCGCCAGAATGAACGTAACTGGCAAGAGAAGTATATTAAAAATAATTTTGAAGGCCCTATTAAAGGGGGCCACCGTTGTCACGGATGGATTGGAGAAAAACTTATAGAAAAAGAAGATGATTGTTTGATTGTGCCATCTTGCTATTGCGATAAAAATCTTACGAGTAAAACAATAAAAATAGTAAGCACAGCAAGGGGGTGGGGTGGTTGCGCGCGAAGCGTTACTACGATAATGAAATATCTTCTTAAAGCCGGCCACAAAGTAGAGTTCATTCCATTCAGAAAATCTATCGGTAGCAGAGAATTCCGGCAATGCCTTGATACAACTTTAAAAGATGTAAAAGTAACTCTTGATTATGAAACCCTGCATGAGTCATGTGATGTGTTGTTTGTTTATGCAGACGATTTTGTGTGGGAATTTTCTAAGCCAGAACTTGCAGAGATGTTTTCAACGCTTAATGCTGATAAGAAAATAATGATGCTGAATTATCGGCGCGGTGGCGTTGGCGAAATTGAATGGACAAAATGTTGGGATAAGTATATGTTTTTAAATTCAACTCAAGAAAAAGAATTGTTAAAAGTATTACCAAATGTAAAAACGAAAGTATTACCGCCTTGTACGGAATTAGATGAATTTTTAAAAGTGCAGCCTAATTATAATGATAGTTTAAGATTAGTTAGGCACAGCTCTCAGGGGGATACGAAATTCAGTAAATTTTTTAGCAATGAAATAAATCAAATTATTAATGTAAGGAAAGATGTTTTCTTTGCAATGCTTCCCGGGCCTTCCTTTGTTAATGAAAATGATATATTTAAAAAATATCCTCGCACTGACAAACCAGAAGTCATTGCTGACTTTCTATCGAAAGGTAATTTATTCTGGTATTCGCTTCCGCAAGGGTATATGGATATGGGGCCAAGAGTTGCTTTAGAAGCTCTTGCTAGTGGTTTACCAATTTTAGGTGATAATTGGGGTGGATTAAAAGATAGAGTAACGCCTGAGTGTGGATGGCTCTGCGATAAGAAAAAACAGTTTGCAGAAATTGTGAAGAATCTTAGTTTTGAGGAATTAAAGAAAAAAGGCCAAGCAGCAAGAGAGCGCGCTATTTCTGAGTTTATTCCGCAAAGATGGATAGCAGAAATTATTGAATAATGTTATGAAAATTTGTTCACATTGTAAGGAAAAAAAAGAACTAAGTGAATTTCATAAAGGCAAACATAGTAAAGACGGTCTTAATTATTGGTGTAAAAGATGTGCTGGAAAATGGTCAAAAGAACACCCAGAAGAAAAAAGAAATTCAAAATTGAAATTTCGATATGGGATAACTTTTGAATAATATCAAAGAACACTTATAACTCAATCTTACAAATGTGCAATTTGTTGTTCCTCATTACATGACAAAAGAGAAAGATGCTTAGATCATAATCATGAAACTAAAAAACCTCGAGCAATTTTATGTAGGTCTTGTAATTGGGGCATAGGACATTTTAAAGAAAATCCTTTATTGCTTAGAATGGCTGCTGATTATCTAGAAAAATGGAGATAAATTATGAATGGATTCAAAAGATATACAGATGGTATTCAAACAAAAACTGGATGGGAAAACAGAACTATTGCTCTTAATACTTTCATACATTCAGGTTCTTATGGGGATATGATTTTCGGACTACCTGCATGCATTGCTCTTGGAGGAGGAACTTATTATTTGAGAAATGACCAGTATGGAGGGATAGGAAGATTGTTGGAAGCTCAGCCATATTTAAAGATAATAAAAGTATCGGATATAGAGTGGCGGCAGATGAAGAATGACAATATTGCAACTCACGATTTAGATAAATTTAGGGGCGCTAATGAATTACATGTAGCAAGGATGCATTTAAAAGCGTTCAATCTAGAATTTAATTTTAATCAACTCTATCTTTTTAATATTCCTCCTAATAAAATAGCGAAGATAGTCATTCAAGATACAGGCCCTCAAAGATTTCCGGGGTCAACGGTTGATTGGAAACTTTTAAAGAAAGTAGAAAATGATTGTGTATTTATGGGTAATGATTGGGATTGGGAATTATTTCAAAGAGACCGCCCCTATTTAAAAATACCCAGACACAAAGCTGATGATATTTATGAATTTGCGAGAGTAATTGCTGGCGCAGATTTATTCGTTGGAAATATGTCTATAGGGCAAACAATAGCTGAAGGGCTCAAGATACCTTATGTGGTAGATATTTATGTTGGGCGGCCTCAGTATCCGTTATCAGATCATGGGCATGTAGGCTTATGTGATGCAATATTTTATTGGTATTTAGGAATTCCAATGCCTGAGAAATTGAACAAATGAATAAACAAGAGATTTTATTACCGTATTGTAATTTAGATACAGTGAAAGACGGTCGTGGTGGTATATTTACGTGGTTTCCAGAAGATACTATCGTAGAATTTAATATGCTTTATTTTTTGCCGGGTAAGACTAGAGGGAATCACTATCATCCTGAGTTTAATGAATATTTTTTGGTGGTGGAAGGTTCCGGTGTAATGATAAGTAAGGATCACGAAGATACTAAAGAAAAAATTGTTATTCATATGAGTAAAGGTGTGTGTGTGAGAAATCCTATCGGAGTTATTCATACTTTTTATGCAATTACTCCTGTTACTGCTGTCGCAATGCTTTCGAAAAAGTGGGATGAGTGTAATCCGCCTATTGTCCAAATGGAGTGTTAGTATGATTTCGATAGCTGTTATTGGAGCAAATGGATATATTGGTAGCGCATTATGCAGTGCGTTATATTCTTTGAATTGTAAAGAACCAATAAATCCTAAAGAATTAATAGCTGTTATTCCGGTAACGCGGGATAAATATGATTTTTTGCGTAAGGCTAATTACAATATTATAATTAATTGCGCTATGAATTCAAAGCGCTATTGGGCTAATCAAAATCCTGAACAAGATTATGTCGAAACTGTTGAGAAGACTAATGATTTGATAACCGGATGGCATTATAATAAATTTATTCAGATTAGCAGCGTATCTGCCCGTTATGATCCTGCTTCTGTTTATGGAAGAAATAAATTATTAGCTGAAGAACTATGCAAAAAAAGTTCGAATTATTTAATTTATCGTTTGACATCTACTTATGGGGAGGGTCTTTCCAGAGGAGTTTTGATAGATATATTAAGTGGGAAAGCTTATGTAAGCGGAAAAAGCAGATATGCTTTTTCTTCTCTTGATTTCGTAACTAATTGGATCGTTAATCATCTAGACAGGACTGGCATTATTGAACTTGGCGCTAAAAATACAATAAGCCTTCAAGAGATAGCTGATTATTTTAAAATAAAAGTTAATTTTGAAGGAAGAATTGAAAATCAAGAAATAGAAAATCCTGAGATGGATTTTCCGGATGCGCGGCTGGTATTATCTTTTATGGAAGAAAAAATAAAAAATCATGCTTAAAAAATGCCGAATATGCAATAATCCTGACCTTATTTCTTGTGTTAATTTAGGGGAACAATATCTTTCATCTATTTTCCCTGATTCTTTAAATTATAGGCACAAGCTGAAAAAATATCCTTTAGAACTTAAACTTTGTATAAAAGGAAATTCAGAAAAAAATTGCGGAGTTCTTCAACTTGATTCTCAGCCAGATTTAAGTGAGATGTATAAAATTTATCCTTATACCAGTTCTTCTAACGAGTATATGAGACAGGCATTGAAAGAGGTAGCTAAAGAAGGAAAAATCTTAAGTTGTTTAAATAGGGGAGATTTGATTTTAGATATTGGCGGGAATGATGGAACTTTGCTTTCTTTTTTTGCAGGTAATGGTTTTGAGCTCTTAAATATTGATCCTGCGGAAAATATAGAACCTGTTTTTGCAGGTGCTAAGTTTATTAAAAGTCCATTTTCCTGTGAAATGGTTGAGGCCAATGTTTCTAAAAAGGCAAAACTTATTTTCAGTATTGCTATGTTTTATCATATCATTGATCCAGTAAGTTTTTGTAGAGATATTTTTGAGTGCTTAGATGATGAAGGTATTTGGATTATCCAGATGGCATATCTTCCATCAATGCTTAAAACTAACATGTATGATAACATTGTTCACGAACATATTTATTATTATACCATTAGTGTGCTTCAGTGGATTTTGGGTAAGGCTGGCCTCGAAATTTTCAACGTTTCTTTGAATGATATCTATGGAGGCAGTTTCCGTATTTTTGTAAGAAAAAAGGATTTTTTAAAGACTATCTATATAGGCAATCAAAGATTGTTAAGCCTTATTGAGCAGGAAGATTTATTTAATTTATTCGATATAAAGACTTATCAGGATTTTAATAATCGTATTCAAAAGACAAAAGATGATTTATTACAGCTCCTGACTAAGTTAAAATCAGAAAACAAGAAAATCTGGGCATATGGGGCCTCGACAAAAGGAAATACTATTCTTCAATATTGTGGTATTGATAGCCAACTGGTAGAAGCCGTAGCTGATGTTAATCCATTCAAGATAGGAAAATATATGATTGGGACAGATATTCCAATTAAGGATGAATCTGCTATGCGAAAAGTCAAGCCAGATTATTTATTGATCCTTCCTTATGGTTTCGCTGTTGATTTTGCGAAGCGGGAAAGCGAACTTATAAGAAATGGTACGAAATTAATCGTACCACTACCTGAAGTAAAAATTTTATGAATAAAAACATTATATCAATAGGGGAGTGGATAGATAGGTTATCTATCTTGAATATAAAAATCTGGCACACAGAAGAGATGGTATCCGAAGCTCATAGAAAAAAAGACATCCTATCTGTCGGAAAATTAGCCATTAAAATTAAAACTTTGAGTAAAGAACGTTCTGATGTTAGAGAAGAGATCAATGAATATTTGGAAGGTTTTAACAGGCAATCCAAAAAGATTAATTTTCTTAATGTTGGGAGAGATAAATGATGAGGTCTTCTTATATCGAAAATGACTGCGGTAGAATTCTTAAAGCAAATGTTTTAGCTTTTAAACCTTCGAGGATTGTTGAGCTGGGTGTGTTAGACGGCTATAGCACGTATCATATAGCAGAAGCTATAAAGATGATAAAAGATGCATATAATTGGGTTCCTCCATTTGACGCGTATGATTTATTTGATGATTATTCCTTTAAGCACGGCAGTCAACAGGAAGTTCAAGAAATGCTTGATAGCAAGGGACTAGGGCAGTTTGTCAATCTTCAAAGAGGCAACGCTTATGAAGTTTATAAAAATTATGGAGATGCAAAAATTGATTTTATGCATGTAGATATCAGCAATACCGGAGATGTATTAAAAAAATTCATAGAATTATGGCATTCTAAAATAGCGCCACGCTGTATTATTTTATTCGAAGGCGGTAGTGAAGAAAGGGATAACATTGAATGGATGGTTAAGTATAACATGCCTTCCATTAAAAATGAAATAGATACCAATCCTATCATAGAAAAATATTATATTGTTGGGACATATTGGCGTTTTCCTAGCGTCTCACTTTTGATGCGGAGGTGGTGGCTGTGAGAGAATTTAATCCGGTAGAACTTCTTAAGATACAAAACTTAGTAGGATATATCATTGATGCTCCTTTATCATACGGAGAACAGAAGTCTATTTTTATCGAAGGGAGAGAACGCCCCATCTGGTGTGAAGATTGGTTTCATATTGAAGTTTTAAAATATATGATAAACAGGGATATGTACTTGAGAGATCTGCCACCGAACAGATTAAAGAAGACTAAATTCTCCAGAGAAAAGGTAGTATCTATTGTAGAAGATAAATTAGCTGAAATTGATGCTTTAGATAAATTATCCAATTTTCTTTTTATAGATAAAGTCGGCAGGGGTGAACTCTTGCTTTATATGAGTTTCATTAAGAAGTGGGATAGGATTATTCTTAATGAAAGTAATACCGGTTACGTCACTTTTTTAGAATTTATATGCAGAGTTAGATACGAGTTAACAGTCGAGTTTTATGACAAACAGGATTTAAACGGTTTTGTTATTGTAAAAGGTTTTGATGGAGGCGCATGCCCACAAGAGAATTAAATGATTTAAAAGATAAACTAGCGTTGCTTAAGCCGTTTGCCAATCCAGAATTTAGGGATGATGAGCAAAGGAGAGTAAATGGAGATCCAAATTGGTATGATTGTGTTTTTAATGTCAATAGTTTTCCTTTTGATACTGATATGGCAATTATAGTAACAAGCTGGTATGGGCATCTTAGATGGTTAAAGAAAACATTATTAAATTATCGTCTTACCGGAAAATATGTAATCGTAGCTTATGATAATCCATTTTACGCTTTTGATAAGTCGAGTTTAAGTGATGAGACTGCTTTCGATTCAAAGTTGCTTCGTTCTATTCATTATTTAATGGCGCATAGTATTGTGGTAAAACACAAAACTTTTGACGCGGATAAAAGGACAGGTTGGTTATGGAATGTTAAATATGCGCAAGGCATTATAAATTTATTCCCTAATATTAAATATGTGTATGGCACTAACGGAGATTGTATTTTAGAAAAACCTGAGAACATGGACAAATTAGCAGAGATTTTAGGAGATGCTGATTTAATGTCAGGGCAAAGTGCAGAAGGCATGACTATACATACTGCCGATGTTTTATATAAAGTAGATGCTTTTAACAAAATAATTAATTACATGACAGAACAATTTGTTGTTCCGGTCATTGGTTCTTTTAGCCCAGAAAATTTATTAGGGGAAGCGATAACTGCATTAAAACTTAAAGTCAAACATGCACCTCAACAGCCCATTAGTTTATTGGATGGTTCTATTGATTATTATTGCAGGGAATCTGTTCCTTCTACATTTAAAGAGGTGATAGGATTCCGTAATTTATATGCTGAACAAGAATATAGAGAAAATAATGCATTGGAGCCATTGCCAAAGGAATTTTTAGATGATTATAAAGATTATAGTTATATAGACCCGGGAGATAGAGTTACATTAGGGATGTATTATAAAACAGGGGATAGGAGATATTTATATCAATGGTGGGACAGGGGAGAGGATTCTTGGTACAATAGATTATATTATTCGCTTGAACATTATGGAAAGGAGCCCATCTATGGGGGTAACTAGAGAAGATTTTATTCGTTCGGGAAGATATTTAGAAATACCTGATGCAGAATGGGAAGCAGAATTAGCAACTCGTAAATACGTTGTTGATTGTTACATGGCGAATGATGCTTGGGCGATAAAGATAAAAAAACCAGTTTTAATTCTTCTCATATCTCATCCGGCGGGGCGTTGCTATTTGACTGGTGCACTTAAGGCGCATTTGCCATTAGGATATTGGATAGCCGTTGCTTATGATAATTATTTTGATCCTAAAGAACTAAAGTATGATTGGGAACGTTGGATGCCGGCTAAAGATCAGATGGAGATGATGGACAGTTTTTTTATGGGGCATTGGCAAAGCTGGGGCGGCGTTTCGTATCCATTTATGTGGCTTTTAAGAATAGCAGCTGGATTTGCTTTAAATTTTGAATATGTATACTGCATAAACGGGGATTGTATCATAGAAAAGCCAGAAGATTTCCCAATTTTACTAGAAACTTTAGGGGATGCCGATATTATGAGTTCAGGCCCAGCATTAGAACGAGAGATAGGAACTGCAGGGCTTTTAATGCGATCTTCCGCTTTTTTCAAGATTGCCAAGCATATGGTAGATCATGTGGTGCCTTTTGAGGAATACGAAAAATCTACACAAGACTTCGGCAATACGGAAGGCCGGCTTGCTGTGGCGGTAAGGGATTTAGGATTAAAGCAGGTTATTATTGAGCCTCCTTATAATGAACAGTTGCATAAGCCCGGCGTTGGTTTTTGGTATAAAACGATAGGTTTTCGGCATATCCATGGTGAACATAATTATGCTTACCGATATAAAGGAATACCTCCAGAGCCGCAATATTTTGATCCTAGATTTATGGGTGATGAATATAATAGAATTAAAGAATATTGGGAGATGAAAGATATAGAGATACTTAAAAATTGGTGGGCAAAAGATTAAATGGCCAACACAACTAAACAACTGATTCATGGTTCTAACGGTGGAGATGTTCTAACTACAGGCGCTGCCGAATACAATCAAGTGATGGGTCTTGCTCTTTGGAGCGCTACTCAGTTGAATAAGCAACAAGTCATCCCTACGGATGGTTTGTTTACCAGCCTTCGGATTCATTTAGATGTTGACCCTGGCGCAGGTGGTTCATACATATTCGATTTGATGGTTGGCGCTAATAATTATCTCACTGTAACTATGGGCAGTGGAGTAGTCGACGCGGCGGCTACTGGTTCTGTTGATGTTGTGCCTGGGGATTTAGTCTGTATCCGATGCACTATTTCCGGGACTCCTGCGGCAGCTTCAGCTACTTTTTGTACTATTTTCTCACCCGACATAGCGGATGAATGTATTCTATTGGGAGGGAGTGGGGTAAATGCTGTTACTGCTAATGATACACAATATTTATCTACTATGGGTGTTGGTCTTTTAGGCGCATCAGATGCTGTTTCTCATCAAGTAGTACCTATGGCTGGCACGCTAAAGAAATTAGCAGCGTATATTGATTCTGCGTTGACAGGCACACAGACATTAACAGTTAATATGCGTTTAGGTGCCGCTACTGTTGGTTCGCCTGGTAATATGACAGTGTTATTTAATAGTGATTCTGGTCTAAGTTTGAGAGATGTCACTAATACTGCCGCCGTAACCGCTGGTAATCTTATAGATTTTCAAACAGTATCGGCAAATAGCGCATCTGTTCCTGTTAAAGTTTCTGTAGTTTTGCTTGCTACAACAACAGGTCAATATCCTATTATGGTGCATACAGAAGATGCACCAAGTGCTTCTGTTATTCAATATGCTGCTTTTTGTTCTGGTGAAGTGGGTTTATTGTGGTTAAATGCCGCAAGCGATATGAGTCGCAGACAAGTTACTGAAGCAACTACTATTCAAGCAATATATGTCTGGCAGGCAGTTGCTCCATTTAATAATAATGCTGTTGACTCTAGTATTTATACCGTTAATGAAGAAACTGACGGCAATTCTACAGTTACTGTTACTCTTTCAAATCTTGAAACAACAGATAGTGCTTCTGGATTTTCTTACGCACCGACAGCTGGTAAACTTCTTGCTATTCAACACAATCCTTCAAGTACCCCAAGTGTAGGAGCAAGTACAGTAGGTGTTCAATGCTATATAGCACCAACATCATCGTCTAGTTCTTCTAGTTCTTCCAGCAGCTCACGAAGCTCAAGCAGCTCAAGCAGCTCCAGCAGCTCTTGTCGTTCATCAAGCTCAAGCAGTTCAAGCAGGTCTAGTTCTTCAAGCAGCTCACGAAGCTCAAGCAGTTCCAGCAGCTCTTGCCGTTCATCGAGCTCAAGCAGTTCATCAAGCTCAAGAAGTTCTAGTTCTTCAAGTAGTTCAAGTATACAAAGTTCTTCCAGCAGTTCACGAAGTTCAAGCAGTTCATCAAGCTCAAGAAGTTCTAGTTCTTCAAGCAGTTCAAGCAGGTCTAGTTCTTCTAGCAGCTCACGAAGCTCAAGCAGTTCGAGCAGGTCTAGTTCTTCCAGCAGCTCACGAAGCTCAAGCAGCTCCAGCAGCTCTTGTCGTTCATCAAGCTCAAGCAGTTCAAGCAGGTCTAGTTCTTCCAGCAGCTCACGAAGCTCAAGCAGCTCCAGCAGCTCTTGTCGTTCATCAAGCTCAAGCAGTTCAAGCAGGTCTAGTTCTTCAAGCAGCTCACGAAGCTCAAGCAGTTCCAGCAGCTCTTGCCGTTCATCGAGCTCAAGCAGTTC
>Ga0334722_10000428_pt1 | contig 62786 bp, 72 predicted proteins | sample C3_bottom_MG_FD_207210 | JGI IMG/M metagenome (GOLD analysis project Ga0334722, IMG submission 207210) | Sediment microbial communities from Yellowstone Lake, YNP, Wyoming, USA - C3_bottom | ecosystem: Environmental > Aquatic > Freshwater > Lake > Sediment | place: USA: Wyoming | collected... | reverse complement strand
CAAGATTGCTACACCGGACCACAAATTGTGAGTGGGGAATGCTCTGAAAAAGGGGTGGGGAATGCTCCTGAAAAACTAGCCCCTTAAACTGGGGAATGCTCGTGAAAAATCACACCAAGAAGGTAGAAAAACAGGATAACCAGGGTAATACAGCCACCACAGTTGACCCCAAAGCAGCTCAGAAGGCTCAAGCCGATACTGTTACAATTTCCAAGCAGGCTACGCAATTAGCTGCACAACAATACAGTACTCAAGAAGAAGCAAAAGAAACCGCTACACAGAAAGCGGTTGAAGCAGCCCAGGGCAAGAAATAACCACAACAGATCATATAGAAGGCTGGATGGTTAATTGCCATTCAGCCCTCCCCTTTCAAACTAAGAAGACTGGATTAGCAGGGCTTAAGAATTCTTAGAAGCAAACTTTGCAACGTCAACTACAATATTCTTTGCATCTTTGCTTTTGATGCCCCTGTAAATCTTCAGAAGTTTCATCTCCTCGGCAGTTACAGGGATAGAAGGTATGGACTCGGTGACACCTTCAAAAAAGGTTGTCACAGGAATCTGCAGTAATCCCGCTATTACTTGAAGATTATCAATATTCAGCTTGTTACTGCCATTTTCATACCTCTGCACCTGCTGGTATGTAACCCCGAGTTCTTCAGCCAGTTTATCCTGCGATAATCCAAGTTCCTTACGTCTCCGCTTGATGATTCCGCCGATCTCTTTGCCAGTAATGATGCGTCTTTTTTTCATATCAGACTATATCAATACAGGCTATATGCTTACTACAATGCCATAAGCGTTAACATGGCATTGAAAGATGCAACGTCAAAAGTGTATGATTTAATGACTTTGTACTACAAAAAACGTGAGGGAAAAGGGGGCTTTATGAAAAGATTTATGTTTGTTGTAACGATGTTGTTATTAGTGTTGAGTGGGGTGTCTTTTGCTGAGAAGAAATCAAAGCATGCAGAAATTGATCCAAGAGACTTAACCAGGGCAGCTTTCTGTTATCCTGACTGCGAGGGTTCTAACTGCAGTAAGATTGTCATGAGAGACTATGTATTTATCCTCGAAAATGTCCGTGTAACAAGGACAAACAATATTATCTTTGTCTTTACCGTAATCAATAATACCGAGGAAGAAAGCGAAATAAAGGCATATCCAGACAAAATGTATCTGGATGACGACATGGCTAAACAGTACGGCAAGCCTTCAGGCCGCATTGGAAACAGCGCCATGTCCGACTTTGAAACCAGTCCTATCAAACTCCTGCCGAAACAGCCGACAAAACTATACCTTGAATTCAAGAATGTTCCCACGAAGTCTAAAACGGCAAGCCTTACATTGTCTTTGGCAGGATATACAAAGAACAGGAGCTGGGAACAACTGAATCCTGTTTTCTACGGCATAATGCTCCCCGAGAGGGAGAAATAAGGTATGACAACATCAAAAAAAGTAGTTTTAATTCTGATTTCACTGATGGTTGCCGTATCCCTGATAGGTTGCGCTTCCAAGCCTTCTGAATCCACAGGAAAAGATGTCCTTATAAATGACCTGTCAGCGAATACGGCAATAAAGGTAAATGCCTTCAGGAAAACAAATGGATTGGAAAAAACCGCTGAAGGCGTAAAGAAATATGTCATGGAATTTGAAGCAGACATTGAATATATCAAAAAAGGACAGGCCATCGGTGGCGGCATTATAGGAGCTTTTCTGGCTCCCCAGGTTCCAGAAGGTACAAAACAGCTACTTAAAGGCACCATGGAATTCACCAAGACTGAAAAAGGGTGGGTTGGATCTACAAACGTGTTGTCTCTTGCGGCCATAACGAAGAAATAGGTATTACCATGGCAGAAACAGAGGATGATAAAAAGAAATGTCCTTTTTGTGCTGAGCTGATTCAGAAAGAGGCTATTTTCTGTAAGCACTGCAGGAAAGACTTAGTTGCCACAGATGCGAACAGTCAACAGACAGTTCTTGCAGACGGTAAAGGTGGGCAAACATCGGAAACCATTTCAAAAGGTGTAAGCGGCGGACTCACTAATTTCTTCATTGTTTATCCTTGTATCGGAGGCTTAATCTTAGGTGCACTGTTCGTTATCCTTGTTCTTGCAGACGACTTGAATAAAGAACTTAAACGAAGCGGATATGGGGAGAATACGGCAACGACTGTTGTCACAGCACTAGGATTGGGTGCAGTCATATGGTTTGCCATACGCAAAAGCAAGAAGCCCAAAAAAGGAGAATAAAGGGAGGGAATAGAGTGAAGAGACTTTTAGCAACAGTAATAATAATGGCCACGGTATTCACATACGGCTCTGCTCTGGCCGTCGGTACGCTTACAGTTACGGCCACTGGTTCTGGCGATATGTGGATTCGTGTTTACGACAGATGGAATGATCCCGCGCATTTATCACCACTAGCTTCATATCATATAGTCGGGGACAGATTTCCCATTGATGACCCAGGAATAACGATAGATACAGCGACATTCACAGGTGCTGTTGATGTTGTTGGTTCAGCAGTTTCAACGAATACTGTTTTTTCGAGTATCGGTCAGTTTTGCACGACGAGTGTGAATATAACTACAAATATTCACTCCTGCCCCAGTTCCATAGTCGACGGAGAAGACAAAACGATGATTTTTGAGATTAAGTCTCTGGCCAGCTTTTCTGGCTGCACAAATGGTTTCACGCCTTTGACTGCGCATTTTGCTGAAGATTCATCGCCTGGTTCTTCCCACGGATGTCGGTGGAGTATATATATGGGGTGGGACAATTTCGTGATAACAGACACATACGCCAGCTGCGGCAAAATGGATTGGACCTTTAATACTCCTGGGGACTATCATGTTCAGCATATCATACCTAATATTTCAAACGATATTGCTTTAATGCTGCGAAGTTGTGTTGTTTTACAAGCATGTACGCAGCCTGTGCAGGCTGGAGTTATAGGTTCAACAATTTCGTTGTATTCTGATATTCCTGCTGCTTATCTTGCAGCGACAAATGACTTTATTATTGCTCTGGCGAAGGTTCCTTTTAATGAATCATTTACTTTAGACAAAGATATTACTCTTACTTTGGAAGGAAACCGTGATTGTGACGGTTATCCAGGGACAGAGACTACGATCACTGGGCTGACTATTACTGCTGGAACTTTGATTGCCGACTCGGTAGTAATAATATAAATATTTATTCAAGTAATTTCAAAAGCCCCCTGTAGAAATGCAGGGGGCTTTTTGCTTCAGTATCCCTTAACCACATCAAGAAAACCCCTTACAAGCGAACGTGAACGTTCTGGTGCTTGCTTAAAAGCCACAAATGGCACCATGGTGCCACTCGGTAAGCTGCCCCAAACCAAACTGCACCTTTTTTGCTGTAACTTGTTGTAAGCATCCCGCCAAAAGTCTCGCCAGAACCCCCATGTGAACCTGTCAAGCCTTTTAAGTATGCATAGTATTGATCTTATTTATTCGCTATTCGCTTGACTGCAAAAAAGAGCCACATCTTTTTTTTCAACAGAACTTTCTAAGATTGTGAAGAAAGTTTCCGCCGAAAAAAGTTTTTTACTTTTATTAACTTTAACGGAGGAATAGAAAGAAAATGATTATTCAAGAGAACACAATGGAACAAGTTTCAAACGCTTGCGATGTCGCTAAACTTTTGCAGGCAATCCTGACGACAGAAAACCCCTTTGATCAAGAAAAAGAGCATTTCTGGGTTATCGGCGTGACGGTGAGGAATACTATTAAATTTGTGGATCTAGTTTCATTAGGAACATTGAATGCAAGCCTTATCCATCCCCGCGAAACATTTAGATTAGCAATTTTAAAAGGTGTTGCTTCAATCATTTGTGGACACAACCACCCATCAAACGACCCAAGCCCAAGCCGAGATGATTTGATAATAACCGAGAGACTAAAAGCAGCAGGCGAAATCCTCGGCATAAAGGTTTTAGATCACATAATTTTAGGCAATGCTGGAGAGCATATAAGCCTATTAGAAAAAGGATATTTATAAAATGCATTTGTTTATGTGGAACATCTTTCTTGACACTTCCTGATGTTTCTTGCTTACTTTTGGCGCCGATTTATTGCACTTCTTTTTCTTTGTGTCAACATGCAAAAATAATTTAAAAAATATGCATTTTTTCTTGCACACCCTATTGAAAAATAATTTCACGCACGTTAATGTGAAGTATGGAACGTTGCAAGGATAAACAGTATGCAAAATCTTCAGCAGAAAAAAAGATACCTGGAGCTCTTTTGTGGCTGCGTATTCCTTCTGACATGACGGATGAAGTTGAAAAGACAGGAACCGCTGCCCCATGTTTGACATCGCGCAAATGCGGGCAGGCACCCCGATACCAAAGACCTAAGGCTGTAATGGCTATGGCGATGGTAGAAACAGATATTATTATCTGCAATGGGCGCTGGGAAAATTCGCAGTCTCACCGACTGCCTTCTTTCGAGGGAAACCTCGGGGATGTCCAGTAATGATGAAAGCAACATTCCATAATCTACAAAAAGCAACCTACTGCTTGAAACTGTAGATAGCGGACAGCATAAGAAGTTAGCTGTCAATGTCAACGAAGAATTTGATTTTTTTCCTGATCACTCTCTATTAACATTGTTGCGCCTTGATACTAAAACCGACTGGATTTTAAAATACAGTCGGTTGGAATACAGGGATGGAGATCGGCTGGATTTTTTACCATAACACCATCAATGGAACAAGAACCAAGTCGGACAAGTTTTTAAAATGTAGGTGGATAAAAGAACCATCCCTGTATAAAAGACCAAGACGAAAACCATGAATGGATAATCAAGACGAACACCATAAATGAAACACCGAGCATGTATATAAAAACATCATCAAAGGAAATATAAATTGATTGCATGCTATAGCTGCGTTCATTTCATAAAAAATTATATTCAATGCAAAACAGATCTGGCTTTTTTTAAATTCTTGAGATAAAATGACCTTGCGTGATGTCAATAGAAGTAAGCCCCCGAGGCTCCTTGTCGCGTTCCATACCCTTCAAAGACCTCGGGGGTCCCCACCTTCTTTAAAATCCATATTATTTTAGAATCCACAGGAACAGCAAATATTAAGATCTTCATTCATTGTATTCCATAGCTGCCACTTTTTTATGATGGCGTCAATCACGTTACAACCCCCTTGAACCCCAATTTTTTAGAAGGAGGTTGTAACATTCTTTTACCGCCTCCCACCTTTGCCACAATAGGAACGATGGATTAAGTCACAGGAAAGCTCATATACTAACCCTTACCTTGATACCTCTTGAAGCCCGATCGTTGATTGTGGGCTAATTGTGAAAGCCATAATTCATTAAATTTGTCCTATTGATAGGACATTTACTATTATTCTGGCTTTTGCCATGGAAAACTCATGGAAAACTATTGTGCACAGATATTCCATTACTGCTGGAATATTGCATGAAGTTTTTTGTTTGTATTGAAACAGGACACACAAGAAAGATGGCATGACCATGCCAAACGGGATACTACAGCAAAAAAATACAATTAATTGTAAATCAAGCACAGTTTTAATTTAACGAATTTAAAACAACAGCTTGTTTCATTTTTAATTTAGCGAATTTATATTACATTCTGGCTTTTGCCATGGCAAATATTGTGCAATATTTTTGTTTGAATGTCTTGAATCAAGACGAACAAAATGCCGTTAGTAGCAATTATTCCACAGACGGCAAATAATACTATTTTTTATGATTCTAAAGATCTTAAATTTATATTGTTTCCTGCCCATGGCAAAAAGTAGTTTTAAAAACCATGTGAAATTACATTGTTTTTTTGAACAAGAACCGAGGATGGAAACCGAGGATGGCAACTACCTACATTTAAAGAACCAAGACATTGACCTGCTCCCCTGTTGATTGTTACGGCACAGGATCATGCCGATGAACCCCTGCCGAGAATCAAGACGTAAACACTATTATTCAATCAAGCCATTAATCCTGCCGATCTTTTTTTATTCCATACATATAAACAACCACATGTGCTGCACAATCCACAGCTATTGCGTTAAAAAACCACAGTCAAAAAACAGCATGTATGACAAAACAAATATAGAAAAATATGCTTGTCATATATTTTATGCAGGTTGTATGCATCACAAATCAGGCGCACACTTTGCATTACATATATCTATAAAAGGACATATCAAACTTCAAAGAAAAAGGTGGTGAATAAGATGGATAAAGTAATGACAGTACATATAAGGCTTGATAAGCGCGATTACAAAAGTCTGCAAACTATAGCCAATGAAAAAAGACTGCCCATATCAACCTATATGCGGATGAAGGTAATGGCTGATATTGAAAATAAATTGAATTGTAAGATGCAGGAAAAATAGGCAACGGTACAGGAATACTCGCATAGCAATAAAATGCGGATTAGATAACCACTAAAGAAAAGGAGAAGTAAAATGGACAACGACAGAAAGAAACAAAATGATTTTCTGAAAAGTCACGGCTACAACTGGCAAAAAGGAACTGATTACAGTTATATGGACGATGACGATAATTTTCCGCGTAAAAGATGGGTCTTGCGCGGGCAGGATGGTAAGGTTGAGTACGATGTAGACAGACTGCTGGTGCGCCTCGGATACTACGGCGAAGAAAAAGCGAGGGAATGGGAAGACTGGACAGCGATTTCAAATTTCTACGAAAACGGCAGGGATGAAGCAGGCAAGTCGTCTGTACTTGACAAAAAGATTATCACTGGCGCGATTGCTGGTGAGTACTATGACGCCGAACGTTACGATATAACATTTGTTATATCGCAAGATGCGTTGTATGAGATAAGCAAAAGATATAACTGGGACAGTGGCTACGTTGCATATAAATATCCGTACAATGAAAGTATAGCCGAGGCGATACGACGACAGATGATATTTGACGAGATGACAACAAGACAGCACAACAAAACACAACAAGTTAAGATGATTACTATCCCGCATCCGAGGACACAGGAAACGACAGAAAAGCAAATGAGAATACAGGAGGAGTGGGAACAGCACAAAGCAGCTCACAGGAAGAAGACAGAACAGGAAAAAGCAAGACCCCTCGGTGGTATTCATGGTGAGATCGCAAAAAAACATGGAATAGAAACCAATGGACAGATGGAAAAGGCAGCAGCAGAAACCAGAGCAGCAATACTTACTGAGTTAAAAGACAGGATGGCATCAATGCCAGCAAAAAATGAACAGCATAAACCAGCAAAAGGAATGAGGATAAGCTAATGGCATGGAAAGCAATTGATGGAAACAGCGATTACGATATTTATCGCGGAGACGGTGAACAGTATGCATATAAAATCAAATTTGTGCGAAGCGAAGAAAAATATTATTTTTTTGATGATGAAGAACTGTTCAATTTTCTTGATGATTTAAACGATCAAGAAGAAAATTAGAAAGGATAAGAACCATGACAAGACAAGAAGAAACTAAAATAATTAAACAATCAAACCTGATTGATTATCTTCAAAGCCATGGACACAAGAAGCTGTGGCAATCTGATGATGGCAAACAAGCGAGCTTTAAAACCCCATGGCAAAACTCCCCAAGCATGCCAGAAACCTTTTTATCTGTGTTCAAAGGAAGAAATGATAACTTCTGGCACTATACCGAGCGTTATGGAAATGAAAAACATCAGGTTACAGGGGACACAGGAACCATTATAGATTTATATTGCAAACTGCATGGTGTAGTTTTTGGGGATGCTATGCAGAAATTAAGGCAAGAAATATTAATAAATCCAAGTCGTACACAAGCCACAGATGCCATGGCAAAACCACTTTCAACACCAAGCCAGCAGGATGGTGGGAGGACTATGACAATACCAGTAAATGTCAATCTTACAGCAACAGAATCAAGACGGGATCAAGCAGGAAGACTAATCTCGCCGACCCCATCCACCGATGGAGTAGGGCAGGATGAAAGAAGTATTTTGTTATCAAGTCGTAATACTAACCAAGCCGAAACACAGGGCATGATGGAAAAGCCAAACAGTACGGCAGGATCAAGCCGTCTGGATCCTGTCGCCGCAACAAGAAATTTGAATCATGCCGACCCACTATGGATGGAAAAAACTAACCATCCTGATGAAATCATTAATTACAAAAAAACCTTGACTGTCTTTTCAAGCCAAGCAGAAGCCGAAAGATGGCAAAAAGAATATGAAAATACCGCAACAGTAATGGTGGCTGTAAATAGCAATAATTATCCCGAGATTGTAAACCACCTTGATAACATAAATAACGTTTATCTTGTATTCACAGGACAAGGCTCCACAGCGATGACTCATAATCTTGAAAACTTGCTGGTTGACATAGTGCACGCAGAAGACATGAGGGATGATTACGATAGATTTACAAATAAAATAAATACTGGAATGGTTGATAAAATCCAGAACATGACTGGTGCCGACTATGATGATATTTATGAACTTGCAAAGAAGATCAATCAACATGATAAGACCCCGAAACAGATAGATGACGAACTTACAAATAGAGTGAAGAAGTTTCTTGCAAAAGAACAGGAACAAGAAACAAAGAAGTTTGCAATGATTACCGAGGAACCAGCAGCACAAAGAACTGCAAGAATATTTAACCGTACACGCTGAGACACACATCTGACGCGAGCCATAAGAATGGCGCTATTTTTTGACACGCTGCACCCGCAATTTGGCACTCAATCCTGAAGATTTCTAACCGACTTTTCACGCCTTATAAACCATCAAGAAAATACCTTGCAAACATTGCCGTTTTCTTTGTTGGTATTTCAAACGCCCACGCATACAAAGAACTACATCTGGTACACGATCTGCATTAATTGCTATAGATGGAAACTACAACAAACCAGAGGAAAGAGATGACATTGATAACAACTATACGATTTGACAGGGCGCAGAAGAAACAGATTGAAAGATATGCCAAACAGAACAAGATCGCATTCAGCCAGGCGGTGAGGATGCTTACAACAAAGGCTTTGAAACATGAGCTGGAAGCAGAGAAACATGAATTATTCACGAATAGGGGATGGTAATGAAATTGAAGAGAAACGGGAATGGCGGTTTTACGCTGCTTGAATTTACTTTTGCGTTAATTGCTTTGGCAGTTATCGCAGGACTTGTTTATGTAAGTGATGGCAAACGGGTAAGGAATGAACGGGGAAAAACAATGTTTCAAAAAGAGGAGGTGAAGAAGTGATTAAAAAATTACTGGAAATGCCAGCGGCAACGTTGCACCTATTTCTTGTAATCTTCGGCGTTATAGACCTCGCAGGATTCATTTACATACTTCGTATGTATAAATACATTTAGTAAAAAGGAGATCTAAAATGTTTAAAACAATCAGAAATAACAAAGGCTTTTCACTTGTAGAAATGGCACTCGCAATTTTGGTAATTGCTATTATTGCGGCAGTCGTATATTTAGCGGCTGAACCTACAATTAACAATTCAAAAGTTCAGGGTTCGTCTGAACAAATAAAGGCTCTGCAAGCAGCAATGACGGTATATGGTGCTGATAATGGATTTAAAGCTCCCACGACATTAACCCAGCTTGTACCAAAATATCTGCCTAACATTCCAAGCGCAACAGATTATATTTATGCTTGTACACCTGCAGATGGTGCAACGATCACAATCAATTCTGGAAGCAATACAGCTATTCAAGCAGATATTCTAAAGTTTGCAAAAAATGCTTTGGGTTCTACGTCTTGCGTAGCGCAGACAGACGCAGTTTTAGGACTCCAGGTTTACTGCACATTGAAGGCGCCTGGAGTAGTTTGTAACTAATTTAACCCCCTTGGGGGTGGTCTTCACGACACCCCCTCTCTCAATTAAGTTTTCAACTTCTGAGAATTTGAAAGTAGAACAAGAAAGGAGATCATCATGGAATTGTTACCGAGACATGAAAGACAACTCAAAGAACAGATAAGGGCATACAACAGGATACATGGCTGCAGGTTTTCAAGAAAGCAATGGCTGGATGTCCTGCTGGATTTAGGACAGGATGAAATAGACAAACTGCAAAGGCATCTTGCGACAGGCTTAATCAAGGAAAAGAAGAACCATGAATGAATTTATGGCTGACATGGCAAGAAGAAAAGAGATCGCAATGGAATTGGAAATGGTTGAATCACAAATCATTATCAGCAAACCAGTGCTAACCGATAATTTGTGGAAACAATATTTTGCACTGCGAGATGAAAGAAAACAGCTAGACGAAAAAAACATTCCATGGAAAAGGAGACAAACAAATGGCTGATGATTATAAAGAAAAAAGGAGACAGGAGTGGGAAGCGAAGCAGAAAGAACTGTTTGAAGGGATGCTTAAGACCAAGGACACCATAAAAGATGTGAACATACAGGACAACATATTCCTGAGTAAGACAGAAAACAGCTACCGCGTCAAAGCAAACGACAACTTTTATTTTTACATTCCGAAATCAGCACTCCCTGCAGATTTGACTTACAACCAGATTAATGGCGCAAAGATTACTGATTTAAAATTGGAGAAGTCAGAAAATGGTGACTACCTTGTGATGAAAGAAGGCAAGATAACAGGTAAAGACGGCAATGAAATAAAGTTTGAGTTCAAGGGCGAGGATAGAGCTGATAACAAGACTGAGAATAAAGATGGACAGGATCCGAAGAAAAAGAACAAATTCGGGGACAATGTAAAGGATAAATTAAACGGCAAAGGCAACGTAAATTCTGCTGGACAACGCGTTGGAAAAAACGCTGTTGGATTGTTGACTGGAGATGCAAGCCCTGAAAAGCAAATGCAGGTTTATTCAGATTGTTTCATGGCAGTTGCCCCTCATGCATTGAAGGGCGGTACTATGCTTGCAAAGGCATTTATAGCAGCCCTATCAAAAAAAACACAGTCACCCGCAACAGCAGCAGGACCAACAAACAAAACCAAACTGAAGAACTAAGGAGATATAGACATGGATTATTTGAAAAACACGGATAGAATACTCGGGTTTGAATGCCTAACTGTCGGCAAAGTAGCAAAAATGATGAAAACGGTTATGAACTGTGACAGTGCAAAAGATAACTCAAATGGCAATTTCAATGATTTTGTTTTACTCTCTGATCACCAATGTGAAAAGTTCGAAAATAACCTTGATTTTACTTATTCGCGAGAACGGCTCAGGGATTTGAAGATGGCAATCAATAACGGCTCCTTTACGGACAGGGACGGCAACAAAATTAGCATTGATGTGGTACAAGATTTATATTCTGAAGTTTTGAAACAAGAGAAGATGGAGAAAATTCAACAGGAAGTACAAGGCAAGCTGAATGCCACGAAACAGGACACACAGAACTTTATCAAGGGAGACAGACCAAAATGAAAAAGGCTGATTTGATTTGCATGCAAGAAGACCTTGAGCACGTTTATGGTGTTATCAAGTACATAAAAAAGCAGTATCCCATGGAAGAGGGAGAACACATGCAGAAACAGTTCTACAGGGTTGATTTTGCCCTTGGCTCCCTGTTGTCTGATGTTAAGGCAGAAATAGAACTCTTCCAATCAGCTGGAATTACTGAGAGAAGAGCCCATAAATAGGTGACTATTATCAAAACCGATGCTGGCATGGTCGAAATTACAAACAGAGCAGAGATAGAGCAAGAGCTGGAAAAGAGAATGGCAAATCTCACCAGCAAGGTAAAATCAAAGGGAAGGAACCCCCACTAATCTGCTTGGCTCCTCAGCCTCGGGTTTGCTAATGTGTGCCGAGGAGGTTGATATGAAAAAAGAACAGATAATATTACAAAGGATTGCCGATCACATTCACAAGAGCAAAACACCTAAAGGAAGAGAAGCAACCATAGCCATGATTTCACCTTACCTTTCGGTGGGTCTTAATATCCCACAGGGAAGTGTTAAACAGATACTGGAGGAAATGCTATCTCATAAAGATATCATGGGTGACCTTGAAGAATCGCAGAGGATAAGAGGATGAACACAATAATAGTATTACACCGTGAAGCCCAGGACACAACACAGCTCAGGACACCAACTCTGGATAAGTACTTTCATGAATCCATGTTGCCGACTTTTCATGGGTCTTATTTTAGTTCTGCAGATGGTAAAGAATCATTCAGGCTCAAGGATAATAAGATTATTTTTTTGCGTAATGTTATAGGAAGAAAGGATATTGATGCCGCCCTAGAACTCCTCAAGAAAAAGAGCGTGAAGGAAATAACGCCTCTGGGAGATGACAATTTTCTGGGGGCTGTTCACCAAGCTGGCGAGCGACACAAAATTGATGTTTTACATCCCGATTATTATGAGGCTATGCAGAAAGTACAAATTATGGATGAAGTTAAAGCCAGAATGATGAAAACAAAGTCTACCAGAACAAAAGGAATGAGGATAAGATAATGGCAAATATGTCTTATTGTCGCTTTCAAAATACCCTTCTTGACCTTAAAGATTGCCTGTGGCATCTGGATGATAAAGACCTGTCACAAGAGGAACAGGATGCAAAGACTGCCCTCGTTGACATATGCAAGAAAATCATTGAAGAAGACAACGAAATGAACCAAGGCAAAAAGCCTGAACTTGCAGACTTTGTAAACATTGTTAACGAGTATAGAAAGGATCATGATGAACCAAGTCTTGATATAAGCAAGCCTGAAGATCTTAGAGAATTTTACCGAGACTTTACCGACCTTGCCAACTATGGAAGAGAACCTGAGATTTTTGGACTAAATCAAGAGCAGTATCATGACCATATTGTAAATTTTAAGAAGCAGATTACCGCTAATGATATGAAACTGGATATTCAACAGAACTTGAAAGACAGGATGGTAACAGACAAGCCAGCAATAACCAAGGGGATGAGACCGAGATGAAACCGCAGGATATACTCCAGAGGATAGGCGACTATATTTATAGTAGCGTAGGGAAACAAGACTGGGAAGAACACACATATATGATTTCTGGTTATCTCGGTGCAGGGCTCCATATGCCAGAACAGGATGTAAGACAGGCTTTAAACAAAATGTTAGAACATAAAGAGATTATTGCTGACATAGACAGAAACATTAAAGAGCAGATGAAACAGGAAAGGCAGAAATTCAAGGGACCCCGACCAAGATAGCCCCCCTAAAGTTACCTGTTACGGCACAGGGATCCCGCCGATAATTCAGACGACCCTATGGCAACAGCCTTTTCATTAATCTCGGACTCCAGCCCCAAAGAAACAAGGACACCTTGCCGACAGTCTCTGCACATGTAAGAACCAATACTGGCACCTGCCGATGCTGTAAATTCAATGTATTTTACTTGACCGCAAAAATGACAGGTAAGGCTTAAAGGAATTAAAACCTCGCTTATGAAACTTATGTCTTTGGTCCCCATGGATCCCCCATAGAAAGTATTTGCTTAATACTACACCAAGCCCTACAGAAACAGCAATGGTACAGACGGCAGTTTCCACAGGCATAAAACCTCAAGCCAAGAGCTGGAATGCGATTGTGGGCTATTTGTGCAACGCAAGGACAGCAAAAAATAGGCTTAAAATGCCAAGAATGGCAAAACAGGCAGAAAAAGCCCCTCTTATCCCTGCTTCCATGGTTTTTGTTGTTTTATCCAACATCTGCCCAATAATTGCCATTTTTTCCTTTTCCATAATTTCTAACTTTTGTTCTTCCTCTTCAATCTGTTGTCTTAAGCCCATAACAGAACCCCCATTAATATGATTATGGCAACAATGGTAATTACGACACCGACAGCCAACCAATGAACCCGCTGGAACTTTGGAGCAGAAAGACATTTTAACGATGGCATTTTTATGCCCCTAAAAGATGGAACATGGATATTCATACAAGCCTCCCCATTACCTGCAAGACCTTGTATGTCACAAAGGAAACCCCAGGCATGCCCAAGACTATTACAACCCACATAAATATTTTAGCTGTCCCTGCAGCATTAACCGCTTTTTGTGCTGTCTTCATACAATCATCTTCAACAGTTTTTTTTTCCATTTCTATGGATTCTTTCAAAGCCACTATTTCTCTTTCAAGGTTTGTTTTCAACGCCTCGTTTTCATTAGCCCTCTTAAATTCCTGCAATCTTTGATTCTGCATGTCTTCCAAAGCCTTCTGTGTCCCGCTGAGTTTCTGCCCAAGGTCTTTACTTTCTGCCGACACAGCAAGCCATTGTTTCTCCATGGCTTCCTTGTCCTTTTGAACGGAAATGATTTCATTAAGTTTCTCTTCCAATGACTTTTTTGCTGATTCAATCAAACTTTCCTTTGCATCAACGTCCTGCTCAAGAATTGCTTTTTCGGAAAGCACCTGATGATTACTTGCCTGTAAAGCCTGCATTTCTTCACGCAAGCTGGAGACATCAGCCTCAGCAACTCTCACCCTGTTGTTAAGTTCTGGAACTTCATTAACCTCGGTTTCAAGTCTAGCTTTTTCAATATTTAACTCTTCAAGCCGCTGTTGCATCATTTCAACAGCCTCTGCAGAACTTTCAACAGTCTGGAGTTTTTCAAGGAGAGCAGGAACCTGCTCAGCAGTATCTTTTAAGCAGGATATTTCAAGGTTTAGTTTTTGGATCTGTTCACAAGCCTGACAGTCCAGGGCAGGACTGGCAACCATTGTCAGTTCCTTTCCTGCATCTCTTCCTATCGTCAGGACTGCATTCTCTTCATTTCCATTCGTTGCCTGCCCAACATCACCAGCCTCGGCAACATATTCAGGTGCTGGTACTTCCTGCACTTCAGAAGTTGCCTTTTTTAATGGCAATGAACTGCTGTCAACATCCTGAGAAAGGAAGTCTTCATTATCACCAAAGGAATCCTCTTGCAAACCATCAAGAACAGTCTCGGTAATATCCATGCCGCCACCCTCTGGCATGCATTCCAAACCATGCCGCTCCTTGTTTACTGCCCTATGCAGAGTGGATAATGCCATGCCATATTTCTTAGCAACCGACCCCTGAGATTGTCCCGACAATACCTCTTCAACTGCCCCTTTAATATCCATTTCATTTTTCATGCCGCTCCTCCATTCCTTTCTGTCTTACATTGTTTTATCGTTTGGAATGGCATTTCAACCATTCCATTTCATGCCAGGCATGCCGATTTATATCATGCAAACCAAGTACCATTTCATGCCGCTTATGTGGCATGCATGCCAAAACCATTTCATTTGAGTGGAATGCATTTCACATCATTTCACTTTCATGCCATTTATCCATGCCACAGACTGGAATGCATTCCATTTTCATGCCGCTTTTTCATTTCAAACCATGCCAAAACCATTTCATTTCATGCCGCGGCATGCCATTCCAAACCATGCCTGGTACACGAACTGCATGTTATTTCAAGGAAGTAAACAGCAGGGTGAAGACCTGTTATTTTGCTGAAGCAAAAAATGGGGATTGCTTTGCAATCAACAGAAACCGAGAAAGGATGGAATGGACAGATGCCTAAGATTACCGAGAGAGAATTTGATGCTATTGTGGATGGTTCTGCCGACACGATAGAACAACAGGACAAGCCCAGGCGTAAAAATAAACAGAAGTTTATAAAAGTCTTCGTGAACCCCGAAACAAAGGAACTCTTGAAAACCAAGGCTAGTGAATGTTCCATGCCCCTCAGTGGCTACCTTAAAGCGACTGGACTGGCACAGGAGATAAAGCCTCCCATCCCGCTGAACATAAGAAGAAATATAGCTGGCTGGAGCAGGCTATTTAATCAGGCTTGTGCCATTGGTCATGCAACGGGCGAACTGCCACTGCAGATGGTAAAAGACCTGCAGGCACAGGCAACGGAAATCATAAAACTTATAAGAAAGGGGAATAGATAAAATGGCAACTACATTTTCAAGCGGTGGCACAAACATAAAAGACGCTATAAGTTATCTGACACATCCCGACCCCAGGCATAAGGAATATGAAGAAGGCGAGCGAGTCAAAATGATTTATTCAACATTGACTGCTGAGACAACAGATATTAACGGCATGATGGATGAAATGGCTTTATTCCAAGGCAAGCATGTTGATGGAAAAGACACATATACACATTTGAACTTTAGGGTGTCGTTTAGCCCCGAAGATACAGAGAAATTGAAGAACCCTGATGGAACTTTGAACGAACCACTTATGGAAAAGATTATCAAAGACCTCGGCGATGCCTACCTCGGTAAAAACAGGAACTGGCTAGCAGTTGTACATGGAGACTCGGAATGCGGAAACCTTCACATTCATTATGTTGCATATCTTAAGGACAGCAACGACAGAATTTTACAATTTTCTGGACCACGATCACATGCTGAGGCAACACGTAGACAGTCTATAGCTGATGAAGTATGCCAAAGATATGGACTCCACACTCTGGAGCGCGAAGAAGGACAATACAGAAAAGCTCAGAACAAGGTTAGCATCAAAGAGGTTTACATGAGAAAGGCTGGCAAATACCTTTTTACCGATGACATGCGGGACAGGATAAATAATGCCTTAAGAAATGCAAGAACCTTTTCCGACTTTTCAAGAGAATTGAAGAAACAGGATGTTTCATACAGGCTGACAGGAAAAGGAATATCTTATAGTTTTGAAGACAATACAGGCAAAGGCAGATTTATTAAAGGTTCATCTCTCGGTGAAAACTACACGCTGGCATATATCAATAAGATTGTTAAAGGCGATGGAAACACCCCTGCACAGTTTAGGGAATACAACCCTGCCAATAGTATAGGCTCCTCGGTTTTAAGCTATTGTGGGCTATCCTGTGCGTCTTCGTCACCCCAGGGTGGAGGTGGTGGCGCAGGTTCTGCTGGAGTTACCGCCTCCGACAATGCAACAAAAGAGGAAAGAGAGGCTGTGGCTGCTGTTAATAAAAGTTTGTCACAGGTGGCTTCACAGATACAGAAGAATATAGCAGCCATGATGGCAGCTGAACAAAAAAGAAAGGTGGGACTAAAAAGATGAATGACAGACTGGAAGGTTTAAAGAAACAGGAAGAAAAGCTGATGGAACTACTGGTGGAGAACAAAACCGAGCAACAGATGATATCAGGTGGCATGCCTGCACCTAAGCAGGAAGAACCACAGGATACTGGCACAAAGAACCTGATAATAATGATTGAAACCAGCAAAGAACAGATTATTAAAATTCCTGATAATTTTGAACGGCTACCGAGAACTACACAACGCATAATAATGCGTGAGCAGGCAAGACTGCAAGAATCATTCTGCTTAACCTTAAAAAACTTTACCGAGGCTGATGGTGTCTATTGTTTGAAAACCGATACCGAGAAAAAACCTGTCTACACCTGCAGGGGTGCCATATTGGAATTTAAGAACCCTTCACCGACACCCATGGAAATAACAGCAGGCATGGAACTGGTGGTGAGAAAATATAGATGGACTAAAGGCAAGGTTCTCGGCAGTAGGTCTTTTACCGATATGGTTATGAAGATAGCCATGAAGACTAATACTCGTCTGGAGATAACGAACCCACCCAAGGAAGAGGACACAGGTGGTAAGGATACTGGCAGGCTTGATAGTAATAAAATGGGGCAGGCTTCTAAGAAAGGTTTTAAGAATTGAAGTAGCGTCTGGATTCCTATGCCATAAGTGCAGACGCTGACAAGCAGACTGCAAAGAAACGAATTATTGATAATCGTACTCCCTTGGTCTACAATATTAAAATTTCCTAAATAAAGGGGTAACGAATGGCGAAAGAAAAAGCACTATCCACAAGAGAGAAGACAGTTTCAACCCGTCCCGAACAGAAACCAAAGATTTCTTTCCAACCAAAAACCGCAACACAATGGCTTTCAATTCTGGAACTGGCCTCCCTTAAGAAATACGACACAGGAGTGAAGGTTTCTGATGAGGAAATACAACGGCAAATGGCTCGGGGTGCCAAGTCTATAGGAACAGAACTTATTCATCTGTATAACGGTATTGTCGTAAGGGGACAGTTATTTCTTGACCTTGCAATGAAGCTTGAAATACCAAAGATGCAATGTATCATGTTGAACGACAAATGGACTCCCCTTGAAGTTGAGGCTTACGCCCTTGACGTATTCGCTGGACAAATTCTGCTTACCGAGATAGAAAGACACAAGATTTATAAAAGACTGCTGGTAATTGAAAAGGAACTTGCAAGGGAACGTAAGAAGAGGAAAGCAAAAACTGTGAGTCCTGAAAAAGAACAGTCTAACAAGGAAAAGGATCAGAAGGCAGAAAAAGGACGGGCCAGAGTTGTCGCTGCGAAGAAAGCAGGCATGAAGGTATATCAATCCGATCAGTTTGACGAAATAGAAAAGAAACGCCCTGATTTATACAGTCTTTGTGAAAAAGGACTTATGGAAAGAGTAGAGGCATGGTGGGAATATAAGTTTCCTGATGTTGACCGCAAGAAAGGTGAGAAACCCACAAAGTCTCTGGAACAGCGTTTCATACAGGCTTCGAAACAAGCTGCGAACTTGTACTCCATCATGGGAGATATTAAGAAAGCAGAACTTACTGCAATCATGAACGGAGACAATGGAAAAGAAAAATACGCTGTTGACGAGTTTCGTTCCTTGTCAAAAGCCCTTGCAAAAAGACTTGCTGATAGGGCTTCATCTATTGCCAACTTAATCACTAATTTAAAACATGGTGAAAAAGCATGACAGAATCAGCATATAGCCTTGATGAGATAGACAAAATAAGGGTATCAACCATCTACAACTGGTATGGTGGTAAATTCGCTCTTTGTAAAGACATCATGAGGATGACCCCTAAGCACAAGATTCATATAGAGGCTTTTGCTGGATCCGCTGTACTAACGAAGAATAAGAAACCTTCCGAGGTGGAGATAATCAACGACCTCCACCCAGGAGTGGCAAACTTTTTTAGGGTTCTTAAAAATGAGAGAAAGACAAAAAACCTGCAGAAACTTTTGATGGAAGAGTCCTCGGAAATGAATATTTCCTTGTACTGGTATTTCAATAAATGGAAAGAAACAGGGACAGGGGATGAGATAGAGGATGCAAGACGTTATTTCTTTCTCGTTAATCAAAACTTCATGGGAAAGCCAGGGGGTTCATGGGCTGGTAACGATACTGCACAGCATAAACGTGGGGCTAAGTTTCAAAAAGCAATTGATAGTTTGATGGATTATCATGACCGCTTCAAGAAAGTAATAGTAGAAAACATGCCCTGCATTGCTTTGATGCAGAAATACAATAAACCTGATGTGTTCTGGTACCTCGATCCTCCGTATTTTCCCGATACAAGGCTCACAGCGAAAGAATACGATTTTGAGATGCTTGAGGAAGATCACCAAGAACTGCTGGCTTTACTTGCCATGGAAAGAGAAGATGAAACAGGTATAAAAGGATCATATCTTTTGTCTGGCTATAAAGGAAAAGAAGATTATCCTGTGTATCAAACTTATCTTTCTCACCGACCCCATGCAGAAAAAAGGCACGTACTTTGTGCTGCTATATACAGAAAAGAAGATCCGCAACATGCTGGAAAAGATGAAGTCAGGAAACGTAAGTTTGAATGCTTCTGGTATAACTACGATATGCCTGCTAAGGTTGTTGATTATCTACAAAACAGAGAAGGCAAGGACAAGGCTTATAAGTTTTATGGTACAGATGGCAAACTGCTGAGACCATTACTGCCGAAGAAACCGACTACGAAGAAATAATTTATTAGGAGAAGCGAGACAGAAATCTAAATACTGACTGACAAAATAGACTTGCGACAGCTTGACTGATCGCACAGAATGGCAGTATGGTGTGTGCTATGCACATCAGTATTGTTGCCAGATTTGGATGCGAAGTATGTGGAAAGCCTTTTTCCAGAGGCAAGCAGGGTTTTGAATGCCGTCAGCATAAGACAAAACCTAACCGCTTTTATCTGGATTTCACGCATGCCCAAAAAAGAACAAGGCTGTTTTGTGATAAAGGCGGAATTCCACTTGATACTTATAGCCGAGCCGTAACCATAGCCGACTTAGTCAAGGCGGAGATTCAAAACCATTCATTTAATGCAATCAGGTATAAAGAAAGCGAGCCGAAGAAATATTCCTTTGAATATCAAATAACCAATTTCAATAAAGAAAAGAAACTTGAAAGTGAGAAAGGCAATATTGCACCATCATATTTAGACAGTATCAAAAATTATATTGATAATTATTACATACCGCATTTTAAGACTGCGGATGTTCGCGATATTACTTCAAGCGACATCAAGGATTTTTATCTATCCCTGCCAGCGGGCAGGACACCGAAGACAATAAGCAATATCCTGAATTTTCTTAGGCACTTCTTTAATTCGTTAAAGCGGTATGACATCATTGATAAAATACCGTCGTTTCCTGTCATTCGTATTCAGGAACCATCACCGAGATGGACAACAACCGAGAACCAGCAGAAACTGCTTGATGCAATACAGAAAGAACATTTTCCTGTGTTCTGCTTCATTCTGAGACAGGGATGTCGCCCCTCAGAAAGTCGTAGTCTGCAGTGGGGTGACCTTTTGCTGGATAGCGGTATCGTAACAATAAAACGCACATTTTCTAATGGCAGGCTTATTGAAAGAACAAAAGGGAGGGTGGAACGTCCTCGCTTGCTACATCCAGAGGTTCTGGAAATGCTGAAAAATATGAAGCCAGGATTTCCAAAAGATTATGTTTTCAAGCATCCAAAAACAGGAAAGCACTATTCAAAGACGAGGCTTGAATGCATTTTCATGCAAGCGAGGAAAGCAACAGGAATTGATATCAACCTATACAGTGCAGGTAGACACTCGGTAGCAACGAATGCAATTTATCAAAATAATGTTCCTCTGAACGTTGTGAAAGATTATCTCTGCCAGGCAGATATAAAGAGCACTATGAAATACATTCATGCCGACATCTTACAGCAAAACCAAATATTTCAAAAACCTTCGGCTAAGATTATTCCTATTCAAGCTGGCAAGAAGAAATAAAGTATATTTTTGAATGTAGCGTTTCAAGACAGTCAAAGAAACTTCTTTCCAAGCCGTAAACCTCAGCTGTAAATATCAAAGGCGGATTTCATTTGTCTCCAGCAAGGCTCTGTGCCAATTTTGCATGCGTCATATTCTCAATGGATAAGGCAAAAGCCGATCACTTGTACGAAGCGGTTTTTGCAATCCTCACCGCAAAAATTAAGCGAAGTATGTGTCCAGGGTTCGAATCCCTGCACCGCCACCAATTTCTCCTTAACCCTTATTGACTAAGGGTTTTCCTTCCTATTCACAGGCTTTTCTGCGATTTGGTAACCGACTTCTCTGTGATTTCTGATACTGCGTGCATTCCCCAAATATCTCAAAGAACTGTAGCAGGGTCTCTGGTAGTCGCCTGTATCTGTTTTAGTTTCCATTAACTTCAACAGTCCTTTATCATAATAAGATGGAACCTGTCTTCATGCAGCCCGTCAAAGATAGAACCCGTTTTTACCGGTGGGCAACTGCCCTTGCCCTTATAACCATTTTCTATAACATCATTGAAGGGTGTGTTTCTATTTTCTTCGGTCTTCAGGATGAAACCATAGCCCTGTTCGGGTTCGGTCTTGATTCTTTTGTTGAGGTGGTATCAGGCATCGGGATATGGCACATGGCCAGACGGATGAAACAAAGTGACCCTGATACACATGATAGCTTCGAGAAAAGAGCACTGCAGATAACCGGGGGGGCTTTTTATGCACTTGCTGTCGGATTAGTTATAACCTCTGCACTGAATATCTACAAGGGAGGCAGGCCTGAAACTACCTTCTGGGGCATTGTAGTCTCCATTATTTCTATTCTGTCAATGTGGTTGCTTATCCACTTTAAGGTAAAAATAGGAACACAGTACAATTCTCAGGCATTGCTGGCAGATGCCAACTGTACAAAGGCGTGCATGTATCTGTCAGTCATCCTTCTTGTTTCGAGTATAGGCTATGAGGTTACAGGCATAGGAGCGATTGATTCTCTAGGGGCTATAGGAATAGCTCTTTTTTCAGTAAGAGAGGGTAGAGAATCTTTCGAGAAATCAAAGGGCAACCTGGCATGCAGTTGTCGGGGGAAGTGTAGTTAGAGAAAACGATGACCCTCCTTCACTGTACTCAAAAGCTCCTCAAGGAACTCGGAACCCTGCCCTGGTCGATACGCCTGCCATCACTGAGGGTCCCGGAAATTGGCAGGCTTCCTTCAGGTGGAGTGTCACCCCATTTTCTAAAATCCCTGGTATCATTATCTGGCTGAGAGGACACGCACCCAGGGGTTCTACCTAGCGGGCATTTGTCCGGATCGGAAATAGCGTACCAGTATGGGCACGACGATCATTGCGCCAAGAACAACCAGCATCGTCGTGTTTGGATCCCGAATGTACGAGTTCAGGCGCAAGGTCGTGAGCGCGATGACGGCATAATAAAGCATGTCGCCCGCGATCGCAAGGGCCCAGCCTGCCAGAAATCCGTGGCCGGCAGCGAGCGCCGTGGCGCGTCCTGTCATAGGATCCGCGCCGAAGGCGATCATAACGAGCGTAAAGGGGCCAGCGCCGGTGCCACTGAAATGGGCCACGCTGCGGGCTGTTGCAGCCTTCATCGCCGCGCTGAGACGAGCTATAAATGGGACTTTCCCTCCCCACACTATGAGAAGCCGAAGGATCGGTTCAAAGGCTATGGCCAGGATCACATCTGAAACAAAGTAGAGCCCAGCGGTCATGGGCCAGGCCAAGCCCTTGGTGCGAGCGAGCAACACGCCAGCGGGGATTCCGCCCCCGATTGGAAGAAGGAAGAGCATCAGCACGGAAAGCATAATGATATTAACAGGACGAGGCAGAGAATCTGCCTGGCCACTGGAAAGAGGGCCATGGAGAACTAAACAAATAATTCCCAATATAATGGATAAGATTGTTTGGAATAAACATCCAATAGGCCAAACTTTGCATTGTAATTACAAAAGGATAGAATTGAAATATCCTATCACTTCTTTTTGTTTGCTGCCTGATTACTAGCTGCTTTTAATGAAGTAATGTTTACCACTTCAGCATCATTAATACATACAACTCCACCGTATCTATCCTGGCAATACTGAGAACCTATCTTGAAATAATAACCGACAATTTCCTTCCCATTTCTGAAAGTAATCTTTAAATTATCCCCATCATTACCACCAAAACAACTTGCGGTTGTTGTGGCTAAAAGAAGCACAACTATAACCGCTAGAATTATCTTTCTCATTTTTTACCCCAGTGTAAATTCAAGGATGGTATATCCGAACTAGTATAAGCGATAGCGGGGAATAGAGCAACTGGTGTGAGACCCTTCAGATGGAGCTCTGCAGTCACATCCGAGGCGCGGTTTTCTTCCTTTTACTGAGTGCCGACTGCCTCGTTTAGCCGCATGCCCGGAAGATGTAATGTTATACTTCACAGTAAGGATAAAGGTGATTATGGAAGGTAAAAGACGATATAAACGTTATACGGTAGACCTGTTCCAGGTAGGCGGCAAAATGCTCAGAACGAGCAAAGTAACCCTCCTGGAAATGGTGTCAGACGAAGTGACTCTCATGGCTGACATGCGGCTTGAAATTGGACGAGCGTATTCCCTGAAATTGACAGAAGATGCCGGAATCACATCTCTGACGGGGACCGTTATATGGTCATCGCTAAGCGGAACCATACAGGGCTCCGGAGGCGACGTAATTCCACAATATAAGGCGATGCTCAAGGTAGCCAAAACCGTGGAAGACGTCATGCTGAGAGTCAAACATCTCATAAAAAAAGAAGGGGAAGATCTGATGTCTGAAGCAGTTAAGGTGTTTGTTGACGAAGCAAGGACTGCTATCCTGGATTTTCCCGAAGAATACCGAACAAAGACGATCAATCTTGGAGGGATGCTTATAGAGGCATCAAACAGGGCTGAGATTGAACAGAGGCTGCCCATGGAAATCGTTTTGTCTAGCGGGACTCCTGTCAAAGTTCAGTGCCGGGTCGCCAACTGCCGCCCGATTTCCGGGACTATCCCCGAGCGCTATGACATTGGGGTTGAGTTTGTCGATATGACCGTACCGGACAAGGTAAGATTGAACGAGTTTATCAGCCTGCTCGACAAACATCAGCTCGAACACGGTACCCATCAGTCTTTATAGGCCGTGCTCTCTGCATTTCCGCTTATAGGCAAAAGTTGACTTTCAAGCACAACCGGCAAACTGTTCCTTCCACTATTCGGGCCTATTTCGCCTGTTTTTTGGTATAGTAAAACGGAGAGGATTACGATGTATCTCGAATATTTCGGTCTTAAGGAAACTCCTTTTTCGATAGTCCCTGACCCGCGCTATCTCTATATGAGCAAGGGGCACCGCGAGGCGCTTGCTCATCTGCGTTACGGGATTAACAACAACGCAGGTTTCGTCATGCTCACCGGTGAAGTGGGGGCGGGAAAAACCACAATCTGCCGGAGCCTCCTTAAGCAGATGCCCCAGGATATCGAGACCGCCTTTATCCTTAACCCGAGGCTGTCGGTCGAAGAACTTCTTGCCTCGGTCTGCGACGAATTCCGGATTAATTATCCCACAGGGAACACAAGCGTCAAGGTCTTTGTCGATGCGATCAACGAATACCTGCTGTCAGTTCAGAGGTCAGGCAGGAGGGCCGTGCTGATCGTCGAGGAGGCACAGAACCTGAGCCCCGGAGTGCTGGAACAACTCAGGCTTCTCACAAACCTCGAAACCGACCGGCGGAAGCTCCTGCAGATCATACTTCTGGGACAGCCCGAACTGCGCGACATGCTCGACCGCCCTGAATTGCGTCAGCTTGCCCAGAGGATAACCGCGCGATATCATCTCGGCCCCCTCTCCAGCGGGGAGTTGGATGCGTATGTAGCTCATCGTATCGCAGTTGCGGGGTGCGAAGGCAGGCTGTTCCCTTCTTCGCTGATGCCGAAACTCTTTCACTTGAGCAACGGCATACCCAGGGTGATAAATGTGATATGCGACAGGGCGCTTCTGGGCGCTTTTGTTCAGCGACAGAGCATTGTGAGCAGAAAGACCATGATGAGGGCTGCAGCCGAGGTGTCAGGGGAAGGTGACGGAAGGCATGGATGGCGACAAAGGTGGCAGATGTCCACGTGGATCACGGCAGGCCTTATTCTGGTCATCTGCGGCGCACTGCTTTCTTCGGGATACTATCATTTCAAACCCGCTTCAGCAGTAGAAGAAAAAGCCGTGAGCGCATCGCCTCAAAATACCAGTCCGGTCGATCCACGCTGGAGACCTGCCAAATTTTTCCCGCTCCTGCAAAGGCAGAATCCTTACAACTCCGCTTCGGCGAGTGATCGCGAATCAGACGCTGTTTGGGCAGGGCCTTCAGTCAGTCCCGGTGACCGGGATGGGCGCAGGGGCGGAGTTTCCATCGTATCAGGAGATCAGCGGGCAGGTGGGCAGCGGGAGCCTGCCTCTTCAGCGGAAAACATGGCCTCGGTAAAGGCAGGCGATGATGGAAGCGAATTACAGAACGCGGCCGCAGAAAAACCAGTTAAAGACGGGAGAGAATAAGAAAATGTCGTACATCCTTGAGGCCCTTGAAAAGCTCGAAGAAAACAGCCCGAAAACGGAACCGCCCGGCCTTCAGAAGGAGCCCGATAAAACTGCAGCGAAACCGCGCAGGCTGCGATTTTTACCGCATCTGCTGATTGCAGCCCTGCTGGTCAACGCCGGGATTTTTCTGTGGTGGCTGCATCCGTGGGAAAAGACAAAGTCGGCTGCCGTCGTGCAGGCCACCCCTCTTCCAGAGGCATCACTCGCTCCTTCTGTTCCCACTTCTGTTCCCACTTCTGTCAATGGACCGCAGCCCGCAGAAGAAAAGATCTCCGGCCGGGAAAAGGACGACAATCAGGCTGCCGGCGGGAATATCAGGAAAGTGAGAGAAAACTCAATGTCAGACTTAATGTCTGACTCAAGGCCTGTCCCTGCAGAAGCCGGAAAAAGGAATGTCGGTAGGGCCCGGGAAGACCGCAAGGTATACAACCTGGACGACCTCCCTCCTTCGGTCCGGCAGGAACTTCCTGCTATAGCAATCTCCGGTCACTCATATTCCGCGGACCCGTCAGCGAGGCTCGTTCTGATTAACGGCAGCACCATGCGCGAGGGGCAGGTCGTTACCGGTGGCCTCAGACTTGAGCAGATAACCGCAGACGGGGTCATCCTGAGTTATCAGGGGTACCGCTTGCGCAAGGGAGTATTCTAACAGGAAGTTTTCCTGCCAGCTGTTTATTTATCTCTTTCCCCGCATAATTGAAGACTATTTAGAGTCTGTGTGTAAAGTAGGGCTTGTCATCCTTGGGCCTGCGTGCCGGCAGGCAGGCTTGACCCGGGGACCCAGAACCTGCTGAAAACACTGGATTCCCGATTAAGGACTTCGGGAATGACAGACAAAAAGTGGAGTTTATACACAGACTCTATTGAGGTATCTACCTCAGGTGACGGGTTTTGTTGACAATAGACTTCTGCTGCAATAAACTGGGGGTAAGTATTGAATTCATGGTGAGGGAGGTGCTGTGGACAGACGAAGTCTCCTGAGAACGCTTCTGTTACTTCTCGGTTCAACAGCTGTTGCCTCTTTTGTCTATCCGCTTATCCGTTTTCTGGCCCCCCCCGGCAGTGAGACGACAGGCAGCAAGGTCACGTTAAAAAGGGGCGATATCCCATCAGGCTCTGCAAAGGACATCGTTATTAATAACACTCCTGCAGTTGTCTTGAATCTGCCGGACAAGGGGTTCGTGGCGCTCTCGAAGGTCTGCACCCATCTCGGCTGTCTTGTTGAGTATGACGCCGCAAAGAAGAGACTGCTCTGTCCGTGCCATGCAGGTGTTTACAACCTGGATGGAAATGTTGTCTCAGGACCTCCTCCCAAGCCTCTGCATAAGTACCCCGTGAAGGTGCAGGGAGAGGAGATTGTTATAGGATGAGGATATGTTCGGGAAATTAAAAAACTGGATTGAGATCAGGATCGGACTGGACGAACTGGTAAAGAAACAGTTGACCGGGTATATGGTACCCCGCGATATCAACATCTTCTATACACTGGGGTCTGTGGCACTTGCAGCCTTTACCGTCCAGGTTATTACCGGCTTCTTTCTGCTCATCTATTACGTGCCTGACTCTGAACGTGCCTTCAAAAGTGTGCAGGAGATCATGAGCAATGTTCCTTACGGATGGCTGTTCAGAAAAATACATGCTGTCGGAAGCAACCTGATGGTGGCTGTCGCCATTCTGCATATGCTCTCTGTTTTCTTTATGGGCAGCTACAAGAAACCGCGGGAGATGACATGGCTTGCAGGGGCATTCATGCTGTTTATCACCCTTACATTCTGCCTCAGCGGGTATCTGCTTCCCTGGAGCCAGCTGAGCTACTGGGCGACGACGATAGTTACGACGATCCCCAGCGCTTTCCCCTATGCAGGAGAGTTTATTACCCGGATGATGCGGGGAGGCGATGCCGTCTCAGGCGTCACCCTGAGCAGGTTCTTTGCGCTTCACGTTGCTCTTCTCCCTCTTTTGCTTATCCTGTTCGTGGCGGTACACCTCTTTCTCGTGAGAAGAATTGGCATCTCTGCTCCGCCGTTCGGCAGGACTGATAAGACTCCCCGCAGATGGACCAGGTTTGAACATGAGGACCATCCTGACGGCCATTCTTTCTATCCGTACTTTGTTCAGCGCGATTTGGCAATGATCGCCGTTTATCTCAGCGTGATATTTTTTATCATCAGCTTTATGCCGTTGCTTTTCATGCCGGAGGATGCCAACACTCCGGCTGATCCTCTCCGGACTCCCGGACATATAAAACCGGAATGGTATTTTCTGGCCCCTTACCAGCTGTTGAAGCTTGTTCCGAACAAGCTGCTGGGAATAACCCTTCAGATGGGTCTTGCCGCAGTATTTCTGCTCTGGCCCTTTTTTGACAGAAAAGAGGAGGACAATATACTGAAGCGTCCAGTTCTGCTTGCCGTCTTCATTATTTCACTGGCCGCATGGGTCGCGCTGACTGTATGGGGAAAATATTCATGAAGATAAAGATTACATTGTCCGTTGCTGTCCTTTATTTTTTGCTGTCGGTCCCGGCCTTTGCGCAGACTAAGGGAGATGAGAGACTTAACAGCGTCTGTCTTGACTGTCACGACTCGGACATGATGAAACCGGAACTCAGAGCTGTTCCTTCTGAATGGAAGAAAAGCTGGCACTTTCAGAACGGCATATCATGTAATGACTGTCACGGCGGCGATCCGAAGGATGCTTCGATGGCCATGTCTCCTGAGCGCGGATTTGTCGGTAAGCCTCAGTACGGGCAAGTCCCGGAGTTCTGCGGCAAGTGTCATATCGGCATCCTGAAGAATTACCTTGAAAGCGGTCATGGAAAGGCACTGAAAGCAGGCGGGAGCGGACCTAACTGCGTCACCTGCCATGGCTCTCATGGGATTTTAAAGGCCGATATCGATATCATCAACGAGCAGCGGTGTTCCCAGTGCCACACATTCGACAGAGCGAAGGCGATGAAAGAGGCCCTGTCCGTGACCGAAAAAAAGCTCAAGGATGTTGAGAGCGGCCTTAGGACTCTTAAGGCTGCCGGGGTCTTCACTGGTGATGAGGAGAAGATACTTTTCAGCACTGAGGCCGCCTTCCGCACTCTTTTTCACTCGGTCAATGTGGCGTTGATCAAGGAGAAGACGGACGAGTTTGTGGAGAAGCTTGATAAGATCGAGTCCCGCGAGAAGCAGGTTTTTCGCGAACTTGCATTCAGGAGGAAATTTTCGGCTTTTCTGATGCTGGTCTTCCTCGGGATCGGGATAGTCCTGATGCTTATGTCGAAGAGTGAAAAGTAGGGCACAGGCCGGATAAGCTATCGAGCCCGGCTGCTGTACGGTTTCGCTTTTTGTTTGTCTGACACTGACGAATTCCTGATCAATTTCTTGTTCATATAGTTTTCAACCCTTGTTGGTGTCCCATCGCGGTAATAAATTACTACATTCGTGACACCCTTATTCTTGGCGAAACTGTTTGTATAGAAGATTTCTACCTTTGTCGTTTTCCCGCTGCTGTCATAGTAGTCAATTTCTCTGTTATATCCATTGTCATTAGCAGTCTTGGCCGAATAGAAAGCTTCCCTTTTTGTCAATTTCCCGTTGCCGTCATAATAATCTATCGATGTATTATCTTCATTCTTTGTCACTTCACTGCTGCCGGTAAAAACAAAAAAATCGCCCCGGATATCCGGATCTTTACCAGCAGACGGGTGCAAAGAGAAATATTCTTTTTTCGTCTTTTTTCCGTAGTCATCATAGTATTCAATCGCCATACTATATCCCTTCTCGCGTGCAAACATATCTGTGCAGAACATTTCCCCCCGTACTTTTTTTTCATTGCGGTTAAAGTATACTATCGACCTGTCAAAGCCTTTTTCAGATGAAAACTCAGCTGTATAGAACAATTCTTCCTTTATCTTTTTCCCGTTGCTGTCATAGTAGTCAATTTCTCTGTAATATCCCTCTTCGTTCGCCAGCTTGTCCGGATACAAGTATTCCTTTTCTGTAATTTTCCCATTGCCGTCATAGTAGTCAATTTCTTTGTCATATCCATTTTCCCGGGCAAACGTATTCGTGTAATACAGTTCTTTTTTTTGGGCTATCCCATTATGATCATTGAATGTAATTTCCTTCGAGGTAACATCAAACCCATAATCTCCCTTTTCCCTGGTGATCTGGATAGATTTGCCGCCGTATTCATTTATCTCTGAAATGATTTTTTGCTTTTCCGCTGAAACTACCTCGGTGAATAACAGCAAAAAGCAAAAGGGCAGTAACGCAGCAATGTTTAATGCTCTCATGTCTTCTCCTTGCTCTCCGTGTTGTTAATTCCCAGCGCTGGCAAACGCAGCTTGATCATCGCTCCTCAGAGCTGCTCCCTGAATTCCCAGAGCGCATGACCTGTTCAAAATCATTGTACCACAGGTAAAGGCCTGTTGCGCTGCCGATAGCAGGTCACTTTTCAATGCAGAAGTGTGGGTTAGTCAGGGGTCCCTCACATGACGGGATCACAACTCATTTCCCGGAACTCTGTGCAAAATTGTTTTCTTTGGCAGGCGCGGCAGAACTTGCCCATCCATAATTCATCAAATTGCCTGACGATCTGCTCCACGAGGGGTTTTGCCGAGGTTATGAAGCCAGCCTCAAAATTCCTGCGATTATCGCTTTTTGCTCCCATGCCGGCACCGGTAAGGTTCGCGCTTCCGCTGTAGGCAAATGTGCCGTCCACAACCACGGTCTTGAAATGTATGCGGGGACAGAGCAGCCGCTCCAATCCTTCCGCCAGCTCGGGGTAGCGGTCGAAATCCTTGCGAAAGGCCGGACCTGGTTCCTTGGCATGGATCAACCGAACCTGGACACCTTTGTTCAGCAGGCCGGCAATGATTTCCAGAAACGGAACCATCTTTTTGCGACGTTTCTCGACATACAAATCCTTCAGGTCTGATGTGGCAAGCCAGACAAAGCAGGATGCTGCGGGGATAGCGCCGCAGATGACCTTCTCGTAGATCTGCCGGTTGGTGACGAATTCAACCGTATTCATGAGGTCAGGAAGCACCGGTGCGACAAGACTTGCTGAAATTCAGGCGTTGTCCAAGGTTGTTAACCCTCAAAATATCGCGGTATCACTTTCTTGCGCCCTGCTACCTGCTGATACACTTCGTCGGAATAGCCGAGGGCGATAACTGCGTGAATTTCCTCGTCTGACGGAATTCCGATAGACTGCCTGATTGAAGGCTCTTTCTTCATTGCAGCTACTGCATAGCCGATGAGACAAGAGCCGAGCCCCATGCCGTGGGCCGCAAGCAGGATATTCTGCGTTGCAAGCAAGGCATCCTCAGCCGGGCAGCTTGCTTCCGGTTTGGAGCCGATGAGAATGGCAGCCGTGCTGCCGTGAAAGAGTCGGTCCTTACCTGATCCATGCCATTCTTCAAGTGCCTGCTTAATCTTAGGGTAATAGCCGCGGTAATAAGCATCGAGATCTCCTTTGCCTATCAGCTTGAGGAACAAACGAAGCATAGTCCTTTCTGCGGTAGTGTTTAATCTTCCGAAATAGGACGCGATATGTTCCGCAAATGATGTCACCGCGTTCCTCGTTGGCAGAATGGTGAAAGTCCATGCCTGACTGTTGGTTCCGGATGGCGCGGTGATACCGATTTTCATGAGGTCTTCGAGCATGTCACGGTCAACAGGCTGGCTGGTGAAGCAACGGCAGGACCGGCGTGAGGCCATAAGATGTACCAACCCGGAGGTACTGTATTTCCCGGGAGGAAGCCACTGTTTCTCCGGGGTGAACGTCTTGTACCGTGACATCTCTTCATCAATTGCAGTGACGCGTATCGCCCCCTGAGGACATACCGCCTCGCAATGTCCGCAAGAAATCGACTCATCCCCGGAAACATTCGCCTTTCCTTCTCTGAGTGAAATGCTTCCTGTCGGACAAACGGTGATGCATGATCCGCAGCCATTACAAAGATCTCTATCAATTTCTATTGTATTATTTTCCATTGTCATTGTCCTCTCACCCTTGTTCACCCAATCTGCAGGTCAGGGTTGACAGTCAGTCTGAGTTGTGAATATAATGCCGCACAAAGAGAAGGGCATAAAGAAATAGTATACCCGGAAGAATGAATAAAGTACTCTCGAACCCAAAGCTGGCGGCATCCATTAAAGATAGTGTTGGTCGCGGGAGCTCTTATCCACTGGTGAAGCGCCAATAAACCAGCCCCGTTTTACTCCAGGCTATATCCTCCTGACTTACCAAAAAAACTGAGCCGGTGAACCCGGAACAGCCGTCGCGAAGCCAACATGGTTTTGTTGTAGTATAATGAAAAATATCAGGGCAAGGAGGATCCATCACGTGAGATATATATTTGGGGCAGGTCTGTGCGGGGGAAAGCAGGCATGGAGCATATGAACCCTCAGGAAGATAAAGAGCTGGCAGAACGATCCGGCTCTCATAAACAGCATAAGCGCTGGTGGATCGTGATTGCGGTCATAGTTATTCTTGCCTGTGCCGGATATTTTTTTATGGCAAGACAGCAGAAACCTCCTTCTTCTGCAGGCCAGAAGGCATCGGGTGCCCCGGTGCTTCCGGTAGTCACAGCAGCGGCAAAGAAGGGGGACATCGGAGTCTATATCAATGGACTTGGCTCGGTCGTTCCGGTGAATACGGTTATCGTAAGGAGCCGGGTTGACGGCCAGCTGATGAAGATACTCTTCAGGGAAGGACAGTCAGTAAAAACCGGTGACCTTCTTGCCGAGATCGACCCCCGGCCTTTTGAGGTGCAGCTGAAGCAGGCGGAGGGACAGATGGCCCGCGATCAGGCACTGTTGAAAAATGCGAGGCTCGATCTTGAGCGGTACCGGCTGTTGTCAGCACAGGACTCGATCGCAAAGCAGCAGGTGGATACCCAGCAGGCCCTTGTCCTGCAGTATGAAGGGGCTGTCAAGATAGACCAGGGGCAGATTGATAATGCAAAACTTCAGCTGGTTTATTGCCGCATTACTGCACCTGCCGGCGGGAGGGTGGGATTGCGGCTTGTGGATCCGGGTAATATTGTCCGCGCAACCGATACCGGCGGCATTGTGGTTATAACACAGCTCCAGCCTATTTCGGTTATTTTCCCTATACCTGAGGACAGTCTTCCTGCCGTGCTGCGGAGGCATAATGCCCATGAGACCCTGGTTGTGGATGCGTACGACCGCGAGCAGAAGCAGAAGCTCGCTGCCGGCACTCTCCAGACGATTGATAACCAGATCGATCCCACGACCGGGACCGTGAAACTCAAGGCTGCGTTTCAGAATAAGGGCAATGAACTTTTCCCCAACCAGTTCGTCAATGCACGCCTGCTTGTCGAAATGAAAAAGGATGCAATACTGGTGCCTTCCTCCGCTGTGCAGAGGGGCCAGAAAGGCACATTCGTTTATGTTGTCAAATCCGACAATACGGTCGAGTCCCGCACCGTTGCCGTTGGCGCTGCGCAGGGAGACCAGACTGCCATATCTTCCGGACTTGAGGCAGGCGAAGCAGTTGTGGTGGATGGAGCCGAACGGTTGAAAGAGGGCAGCAGGGTTGAGGTCAAGGACCCGGAGAAGAGACAGGACAAAAGCGGGCCGAATCCTAAAAGGCAGCCGAAGTGAATATATCCCGCCCGTTCATCATGCGGCCGGTTGCAACGACCCTGCTGATGATTGCTATCCTTCTGGCAGGGGGTGTTGCATACAAGATGCTGCCGGTCGCAGCCCTGCCGCAGGTCGATTATCCCACGATCCAGATTCGGACCTTCTACCCGGGTGCGAGCCCGGATGTCATGGCATCGTCAGTAACCGCGCCGCTCGAAAGGCAGTTCGGCCAGATGCCGGGCCTGACCCAGATGACCTCAACGAGCTCGGGCGGCTGCTCAGTTATAACGCTCAAGTTCAGCCTCGACCTCAGCCTGGATGTTGCCGAGCAGCAGGTCCAGGCTGCAATCAATGCCGGGTTTAATTTCCTCCCGCGCGACCTCCCGAATCCGCCGGTCTATAGCAAGGTGAATCCTGCTGACGCCCCGATTTTGACCCTGGCCCTCAGCGCTGATTCACTGAAACTGCCGCAGATTGAGGACCTTGCTGATACAAGGTTTGCCCAGAAGATCTCCCAGCTGCCCGGGGTCGGACTGGTGAGCATAAGCGGTGGTCAGCGGCCTGCCGTTAGGATTAATGCCAATCCCAAGGCGCTTGCTGCCTATGGATTGACCCTCGAGGACCTTCGTTCAGTCGTTGTAACAGCAAACGTGAACCAGGCCAAGGGAGGCTTTGACGGTCCGCGCCAGGCCCATATTATCGGGGCAAATGACCAGCTCTATTCGAGCAAGGATTTCAGGCCGCTGGTCGTGGCCTATCGCAACAACTCACCGATATTTCTGTCCGATCTTGCAGAAGTCATAGACGATACCGAAAATCTGAATCAGGCAGCCTGGATGGACAAGACCCCTGCCGTTATCGTGAACATACAGAGACAACCCGGGGCCAACGTCATCGAAGTAGTCGATCGGATCAAGAGACTCCTGCCGCAGCTCCAGAGTTCGCTGCCGGCCTCAATCAAGGTATCGGTCCTGACCGACCGCACGACAACGATCCGCGCCTCTGTTAACGATGTGCAGTATGAACTCATGCTTGCGGTGGTGCTGGTGGTGCTGGTGATCTTCCTCTTTCTTCGCAACTTATCTGCAACAACTATCCCGAGTGTGGCGGTTCCCCTGTCCCTCGTCGGGACCTTTGGCGTTATGTATCTGCTGGGCTTCAGCCTGAACAACCTTTCGCTGATGGCCCTGACCATATCCACCGGGTTCGTTGTGGATGATGCTATTGTCATGATAGAAAATATTTCCCGGTACGTTGAAGAGGGCGAGCCTCCGCTCCAGGCGGCCCTGAAGGGGGCTGAGCAGATCGGGTTCACGATCCTGTCCCTCACGGTTTCACTTATCGCAGTGCTGATCCCGCTCCTGTTCATGGGAGATGTTGTCGGACGTCTTTTCCGCGAGTTCGCGATTACGCTCGGGGTGACTATCCTCATCTCGGCCGTCGTATCACTTACCCTTACACCGATGATGTGCGCAAGGATTCTCAAGCGTGTCCCTGAAGAAAGGCAGGGGAGGTTTTACCATGCCTCACAGCGTTTTCTGGACAGGGTCATTGCTTTATACGGAACGTCGCTCAGGTGGGTGATGGGCCGCCAGACAGCTACCCTGCTTGTTGCTGCAGCCACGCTGGTTCTGACGGTCCTGCTCTATGTTATTATCCCCAAGGGGTTTTTTCCGGTTCAGGATACCGGTGCCATACAGGGGATATCCGAAGCTGCCCAGTCAATTTCATTTGCGGCCATGTCCCTAAGGCAGCAGGAACTCGCTGCGGTAATCCTGGAAGATCCTGCAGTAGAGAGCCTATCCTCGTTTATCGGGGTGGATGGGACGAACACAACCATGAACAGCGGCCGGATACTCATCAACCTCAAACCTCTTGACGTGAGAAAAGCCAGTGCCAGCGACGTGATACGGCGGCTCCAGCCTGAGTTGGCAAAGGTCGGCGGGATCACCCTCTTCATGCAGCCGGTACAGGACCTGACCGTGGATGCGAAGGTGAGCCGGACCCAGTTCCAGTACACCCTTGAAAATCCTGATACGGAAGAGCTCAGGAATCTTGCCCCCAAGGTGGTGGAGGCACTGGGCGGCAGGCCTGAACTGCGGGATGTAAGCAGTGACCAGCAGGATAAGGGCTTAAGGGTCGCACTCGATATAGACCGTGCCACGTCGGCCCGTTTCGGCATCACCCCGCAGCTGATCGACGACACCCTTTATGACGCATTCGGACAGAGGCAGATATCCACCATATTTACCGAGCTCAATCAATACCGCGTTATTCTTTCGGTCAAGCCGGATTATCAGCAGGGACCTGCGGCGCTGCAGTCAATTTATATCCGGGGGACCAATGGCGGGCAGGTACCGCTCGGCTCGATAACCAGGGCGTCTGAATCAACGGGGCCTCTTGTGATAAACCGTCAGGGCCAATTCCCGGCTGTAACCACATCCTTCAATCTTGCCGCCGGGGTGGCGCTCGGGAAGGCGGTTGAGGCGATAGAGTCTGCAATGCGGGAACTGGGTTTTCCGGCCAGCATGCGCGGAAGTTTCCAGGGCACGGCGCAGGCATTCAAGGACTCCCTTACCAATGAGCCGTTGCTGATCCTGGCAGCCCTCATCACAGTCTATATCGTTCTTGGGGTTTTGTATGAAAGTTTTATTCACCCGGTAACGATACTTTCAACGCTGCCATCCGCAGGAGTCGGGGCCGTCCTGGCCCTGATGGCATTCCGGACGGAGCTGAGTGTTATAGCAATCATCGGTATCATCCTCCTGATAGGTATCGTCAAGAAGAACGGCATTATGATGGTGGATTTTGCGCTGGACGCAGAACGTAAGGAGGGGAAAAGCCCTGAAGAGGCCATTTATCAGGCATGTCTGCTGAGGTTCAGACCGATCATGATGACCACCATGGCGGCTCTGCTGGGTGCCCTGCCTCTGGCGATAGGCCATGGAGTGGGTTCGGAGCTCAGGCGTCCGCTCGGGATTACGATCGTCGGCGGACTGATCTTCAGTCAGATTCTCACCCTCTACACGACTCCGGTAATCTACCTTGCCTTTGACCGTCTTGCTGCGTGGAGGCGGGGCAGTGTCCGGGAGGGCGTGGCCCCGCTCCGTAAATGAATATCTCTGCTGTATTCGTCAAGAGACCTGTGGCCACAATATTGCTCACCTTAGGCCTGGTCCTTGCGGGGATCATTGCCTTTCGTCTGCTTCCCGTGTCACCGCTGCCTCAGGTGGACTTCCCGACCATCTCTGTATCCGCCGCGCTTCCGGGGGCTGATCCGGTGACCATGTCCACGTCTGTTGCCGCTCCTCTCGAACGTCAGTTCGGACGTATCGCGGGCGTGACTGAGATGACCTCTACCAGCTACCGCGGCTCCACCAGTATTACGCTGCAGTTCGAACTCGACCGGAATATCGACGGTGCCGCCCGGGACGTTCAGGCGGCTATCAATGCCGCCCGCGGATATCTGCCGTCGAATCTTCCAAACAATCCGACCTACCGCAAGGTTAACCCCTCGGATGCACCGATCCTGATCCTCGCACTTACCTCGGATACGGCAAGCGTTGCGAAGATGTACGACGCAGCCTCCTCGATAATCCAGCAGAAACTTTCACAGGTGAAAGGAGTCGGCCAGGTATTTGTCGGCGGAAGCTCACTGCCTGCCGTCAGGGTGGACCTGAACCCCCTCAGCCTGAGCAAGTACGGGCTCAGCCTCGAATCTGTCCGGGCGGTTCTCGCAGGCACCAACGTTAACCGCCCGAAGGGAGAGCTTGCCGAAGGCAGCCGGACATGGGAGATCAGGACGAACGATCAGCTGAAAACGGCCCGGGAGTATCTGCCTCTTGTCATCTCCTACCGCTCCGGTGCTGCCGTGCGCCTTTCCGATGTCGCCAATGTCCAGGATTCGGTCGAAGACCTGCGTGCAGCAGGGTTCGTCAACGGGAGGCGTGCGGTTATGGTCGTCGTCTTCCGTCAGCCGGGCGCGAATATAATCGAGACAGTCGACAATGTGCGCAGCCTCCTGCCTTATTTTCAGGCCTCACTTCCCGGCTCAGTAGACCTCTCGGTTGTTCTGGACCGCACCCCCCCGATTAGGGGATCGCTCAGGAATGTCGAATGGACCCTGATGATATCGGGGCTGCTCGTCATTATGGTGGTATTCTGGTTTCTGAGAAATGTGCGGGCCACCGTCATACCCGCTGTTGCGGTGGCGGTCTCTATCATTGGTACGTTTGCGGTGATGTATCTCTGCGGGTATTCCCTTGATAATCTCTCTCTCATGGCCCTCACCATTGCTACCGGGTTTGTGGTCGATGACGCTATCGTCGTGCTGGAGAACATTACGCGCTACCGCGAGATGGGACAGTCCCCGCTGGAGGCAACCCTTTCCGGGACGAAAGAGATCGCCTTCACCGTGCTCTCGATGAGCGTCTCCCTCATCGCAGTCTTCATCCCGATCCTGCTCATGGGAGGTATGGTCGGAAGGCTCTTCCGGGAGTTTGCGGTCACGCTTTCCGCTGCCATCGTGGTATCTCTTGTCGTATCGCTGACGACGACGCCGATGATGTGCGCGACACTGCTCAGACCGGAGAAGCCGAAAAAACATGGTTTTCTTTTCAGAACGAGTGAGAATGCGTTCAACTGGCTCCACGCGCATTATGAACGGACCCTTCGCTGGGCACTGAGTCATGCCCGTTTCATGCTTGGAATAACATTGCTGACGGTCGTGGTGAATATCGCTCTTTTCGCCGCGATTCCAAAGGGCTTCTTTCCTGAACAGGATACCGGCCGCATATCCGGCAGTATACAGGCTGCACAGGATATATCATTTCAGGCGATGAGGGAAAAGCTCGTCCAGATCATCAATATCATAAAGCAGGACCCTGACGTGGAATATGTGACGGGGTTTACGGGGGGCGGAGGAGGAGGGGGTTCGACCACAAATACCGGCCGCATGTTCATTTCATTGAAGCCGTTCGAACAGAGAAAGGCCAGCGCCAGGGACATTATCAAAAGGTTGCGGTCGAAGCTGGGCGGGGTGCCCGGTGCCGCGACATTTCTTCAGCCGGTGCAGGACCTGCGCATAGGCGGCAGGATAAGCAGTTCCCTCTATCAGTTCACGCTCCAGGGAGAAAACATCGACGAGCTCAATACATGGGCTCAGACACTGCTGAGGAAGCTGCGCACGGTCCCTGAACTGGTGGATCTTAACAGTGACCAGCAGGACCGGGGGCTGCAGGCAACACTGGTGATAGACAGACCAACAGCTGCACGGCTGGGAATAACACCACAGGGCATTGACAATATACTCTATGATGCCTTCGGACAGCGCCAGGTTTCCATCATATATTCCACGCTGAACCAGTATCATGTTGTGATGGAAGTTGATCCGGTCTTCTGGCAGAGTCCCGAGACGCTGAGAGACATCTATGTCCCTTCCTCCGGCGGGAATCAGGTCCCTCTGAGCGCGTTCACGCATTATGAGCCAAAAGCTACGGCGCTTGCAGTGAACCACCAGAGCCAGTTCCCGTCTATCACGATATCCTTCAATCTTGCACCCGGCGTGGCCCTGGGCAATGCAGTAACTGCTATCGAAAAGGCCACCAAGGAGATTGGGCTTCCCTCCAGCCTGAGGAGAAACTTTGCCGGAACGGCCCAGGCCTTCCAGGCTTCTCTTGCAAATGAACCGTTACTTGTCCTGGCCGCCCTGATTTCCGTTTATATTGTGCTTGGCATACTTTACGAAAGTTATATTCACCCGATAACGATCCTCTCGACCCTCCCGTCTGCAGGGGTAGGGGCGGTGCTGGCGCTCATGCTCTTCAACATAGACCTGAGCCTGATAGCAGTCATAGGGGTCATCCTCCTCATCGGGATAGTCAAAAAGAACGGGATACTGATGGTTGACTTCGCCATAGGGGCCGAGCGGCATGCAGGGATGAATCCGGAAGATGCAATCTTCAAGGCATGCCTCCTGCGCTTTCGTCCGATAATGATGACTACCATGGCGGCCCTGCTGGGGGCTCTGCCATTGGCAATTGATTCAGGCGTTGGTTCCGAGCTGAGACGTCCCCTCGGGATTGCGATTGTCGGGGGGCTGATCTTCAGCCAGATGATGACGCTGTATACTACTCCCGTGGTCTACCTGTATCTGGATCGTTTCAGGCTGTGGCTCGACGCAAAAAGGGGCAGACGGGAGAGCCGCATTGCCCCTGAAATCAGCAGCGGAAATATCGGGGGGTAGTGACGTGATTTATTCAGATGTCTGCCGGAGGAACTTATATGAGATATAAAAAATTTATTGTCCTGATGTTCATGACGCTTGCCTCATGCACCGTGGGGCCTGATTATGTGAAGCCGGTCGTCGAAGTGCCTGCTGCCTATAAAGAAGCTGCGGGCTGGAAGCTGGCTGAGCCGAAAGATACCCGGAGCAGAGGCGCATGGTGGGAGATTTTCAATGATCCCCAGCTGAACGAACTTGAGGAACGCATCCCGGCTGCGAACCAGACGGTGGCTGGGGCAGCGGCGCAATTGCAGCAGGCCCAGGCCCTCGTGCAGGCGACAAGGGCCGGGGCCTTCCCGTCTCTGACGGCCGGAGCATCTGCAACCCGCAGCCGGAGATCCGGGAATGTCGGCAATTCCGGCAATTCCCTGCCTTCAGGTGCGACTTCAGATTACCAGATCCCGGTTAATGCCTCGTGGGAACTGGACCTCTGGGGCAGGATACGCCGCGCAGTCGAAGCAACAGAGGCAGAGGTCCAGGCAAGCACTGCCGACCTGGCCTCGGTCCGGCTCAGCGCCGAGGCTTCACTCGCCCAGTTCTATCTCCAGATGCGGAACCTGCAGGCACAGATGAAACTGCTGGATGAGACTGTTTCACAATACCAGAAGTCGCTTGACCTCACCCAGAACAGGTATGCGGCCGGGGTTGCAGCGAAGGTGGAAGTACTGCAGGCCGAGGCTCAGCTCAAGAGCACCAGGGCCCAGGCTGTTGACCTGAACGTGCAGATCGCCCAGCTTCAGCATGCCATTGCGGTCCTTATAGGCAGGCCTGCCTCGGATTTTTCGATCGATAACGCCCGGTCCGGGATAACCATACCTTCAGTGCCTGCCGGTCTGCCCTCTGAACTGCTTGAGAGAAGACCGGACATTGCCTCTGCAGAGCGGCGGATGGCTGCCGCCAATGCCCAGATCGGGGTGGCAAAGGCCGCATACTTCCCGACCATAAGACTGAGCGGCTCCGCAGGACTGGAGGCCTCGAGCCTGGCCAAGTGGATCTCGTGGCCGAGCCGTTTCTGGGCAGTGGGAGCTTCGCTGTCCGAAACAGTATTTGACGCCGGATTGAGAAATGCCCAGAATAAGCAGGCGGCCGCGGTCTTCGATGCCAGTGTTGCAGCCTACCGCCAGGCTGTCCTGACCGGGTTCCAGGAAGTCGAGGACAATCTGGCTGCATTGAGAATCCTTCAGGAGGAATCCATGACGCAGGACGAGGCAGTTGCCGCAGCACGGCAGGCGCTGGAGATTACGATGAACCAGTACCGGTCAGGTACGGTCAGTTATCTCAATGTTATAATTGCACAGGCAACGGAACTTGCAGGCAGGAGAACCTCACTCGAAATTGTCGGACGCAGGTCAACGGCCACGGTCTTCCTGGTAAAGGCACTTGGAGGCGGGTGGGACGCTTCCGCTTTGAATCTGGCGGAAGAGGCTGGAAGGCAGGGTGCCGGTGGGAGACAGCAATGAAAAAAACAGGGAGTATATGGGAAACCACAGAATATCAAAGATAATATCAGGCGGGCAGACCGGTGCTGACCGGGCAGGACTGGATGTTGCCATTGAATTGGGGATTCCCTATGGGGGCGCGGTTCCTTCCGGCAGAAGAACAGAAGACGGACATCTCTCCTCGAAATACGAGAAGATGACAGAGGTGCGGTCCAGGCATTATCAGGTCAGGACCGAGAAGAATGTTATAGACGCTGACGCTACCCTGCTGTTTACCGGCAGAAAGGTGGGGTCCGGTTCGGCCCTGACCAGGAAGGTGGCCGAGAAGTACCACAAGGCCTGCCTTCATGTAAATCTGGGAAAAAAAACGGATGATGAGGCTGTCGTTGAGGTCTTGCAGTGGCTGGATGATACGAAACCCCAGGTCCTGAACATTGCAGGATCGAGGGAAACAGAGTCCGGGGATATCTATGACAGGGTCTGCAGTATCCTGACACGGGTTTTAGGAGAGCAATGAATGGAAGAGGATGATAAAGGCGCATCCGGAGAAACGGCTATGCCTGCCGATGCCGTCCTGGCAAAACAGACGGGCCCGCTGGAGTTCTATTTTTCCCAATCACAGCACGTTTTCCTTGTCAGGATATCCGGCGGCCATGCGGCACCGGTCAGGCTCGGAAGGACCGAGATAATCGGCCTTTTGAATATCTTCGATCAGCAGACACAGGAGAAGGAATCAGCTTTACTGGCAGAACTGGAATGTGATGAAGATGATTTTTAACCCCTGTCCGGGACACTAGAGCCGGGGACTGCGGAATGGACAGATGGAAAGACAACATATCCTTTGTACTCGTCGATACCATGGAGACCGGGAATATCGGAGCCTCTGCCCGGGCCCTGAAGAACTGCGGGTTTTCAAAACTTGAGCTCGTCAGGCCGAGGAACTTTCCTTCTGCTGAGGCAGGATGGTTTGCCCACGGCGCCGAGGATATTCTCTCCGGGGTCAAGGTCTATCCTGAACTGGCTTCAGCCCTGAAGGACAAGTCCCTGATCGTCGGTACGACGAGGAGGGACGGCAAAAGGCGCGGGCTGACCTATCCGGTACGGGAGGCTGTCGAGAGGATCAGGCAGTTTTCGGAAAATAATCGGGTGGCGCTGCTTTTCGGAAGAGAAGACCATGGCCTGAAGAATGCGGAGACTGCCGAATGTTCGTTTATGATCAGGATCCCCGCTGCACCCGAACACCCCTCCTTCAACCTTGCCCAGGCAGTGCTGATCATTGCCTATGAAATCTCGTTTGCCTCCTACCCGGTCAAGCCGCCGACGACGACGATCAGCAACAAAGAATTCCTGACCCTGTTTGAGAGGCTCAGGAATATAATGAAAATGGCAGGTTATGAGCCGAAGGGGATCAGGGACAAAGAGGCAGTGATCATGTCAGACCTGAAGCGCCTGACCTCAAGGGCCTCGATCACACCCCGGGAGGCACGGATGCTCCATGGTATTATCTCCCAGATAGAAGACAGCCTCGGAAAGAGGAATAAAAGAGGATGAGGATGTGGTGCAATCATGGATATATTGACATTTAAGTGCAGACGTTTTATCATTCAGATTGACTAAAATTCAGCAGCCTGACTTCAATATACAGTCTTACAGGGAGGATTAACGATGACGCCCAAGAAAGTTTTTTTTACCAAAGGGGTTGGTGTGCACAAAGACAGGCTTTCATCTTTTGAGGTCGCACTGCGCAGTGCGGGCATCGAGAAGTGCAACCTTGTCTATGTATCGAGTATACTGCCGCCTAACTGCAAGATCCTTTCAAGGAGTTCGGGGTTGAAACTATTGTCTCCTGGTGAGATCACCTTTTGCGTCATGTCACGAAACGATACCAATGAACCAAACCGCCTTATTTCCGCGGCAGTGGGTGTTGCGATGCCGAAGGATTTCAGCAATTACGGTTATCTCTCTGAACATCATGCCTTCGGCGAAAAGGCCGTGGTCTCCGGGGATTACGCAGAGGACCTTGCAGCGACCATGCTGGCAACGACCCTCGGCATCCCTTTTGACTCGAACCAGGCATGGGATGAGCGGAAACAGGTCTACCGCGCAAGCGGTCATATATTCAAGACAAACAATATCTGCCAGTCTTTTCAAGGCAACAAAGACGGTCTCTGGACCACGGTTCTGTCGGCCGCAGTATTTATCATGGAGTGATATGCCTGACGGCTTCGTAAAAATTCCGTATGCTGCGTTGCGCTTCGAAACTCGTCACTGCGACGTACCGGTAAGTACGCCTCATTCCTCATTTCTTGCGCGCCTTGCCTCCGGAGTTTTTTACAAACCCGTTTCATTTTGTGTTCAGTATGAATAAGGCTTCTGTTAATTTCTGCGGTCTGTCAAAAGAGTATGCTGACTATAAGAAGGCAGCCGTCGTTGTCCTGCCTGTTCCCTTCGACAAAACCAGTACCTGGCTCAAAGGGGCCGACAAAGGCCCCGCGGCAATCATCGATGCATCCCGGTATCTTGAGCTCTATGATATCGAGACCAACAGCGAGGTCTTCAGGAAGGGAATATTCACGGCGCCCCCGGTCCGGTCTTCATCATCTCCTCTTCTCCTCAGGCAAACCAGTTCGCGGGTTGCACGTTACCTGCAGGACAATAAACTTGTTGTGACTCTGGGAGGAGACCATTCGGTCTCGATCGGTGTTATCAAGGCTCATGCCGAACACTATAAGGGGTTAAGCATTCTGCACCTTGATGCCCATGCCGACTCACGAGATGCATATGAGGGAAGCCGGTACAATCATGCCTGCGTTATCGCCCGCGCACGGGAATTCACCGACAACATTGTCTCTGCGGGGATACGGAGCATGGACGCCTCCGAGCGGCCGAATGTGAATAAAAAAAAGATGTTTTTTGCCCGCGAGATACATGATTCGGACGGGTGGATTAAGCGTGTCGTTGCCCAGCTTTCGGCCAATGTTTACATAACCCTTGACCTTGATGTCTTTGACCCGGGAATCATGCCGTCCACCGGGACCCCTGAGCCGGGCGGGCTGAGCTGGTATCCGGTCATGAAACTTCTTGCTGCGGTAGCGAAGTCGAAAAAGATCACAGGCTTCGATGTTGTCGAACTCTGTCCTGGCAGCGACAGGGCCCCTGATTTTCTTGCCGCAAAGCTGATCTACACGCTCCTCAGCTATATCTATAAAAATAGATAAACTTTGACGGCTTCGTAAAAAGTCCGCATGCTGCGTTGCACTTCAAAACGCGTCACTGCGACGTACCGGTAAGTACGCCTCATTCGTCGTTTCTTGCGCGCCTTGCCTCCGGAGCTTTTTACAAACCCGTCTTGTATTGTCTTCAATGCTGTTGCATCAATCTCAATATTAGAGGCAGACAGGAAGACCGAAAAGACGCTGTCTGCAACTCCTCATAGTCCCTTCATGGGTCCAACCAACATTTCTCTGGATTCAACTCAGGGCTATGTGAGCGTTTACGTGATTAATAATCAGATCATGTTGCATTGCAGAGTCTTTGAGGTGTTTCTGTCTAACGCAACCCATGACAACACTCAGTCGACTGCTCAGGACTGCCTGTCGCGGTAATCCCTGTACCCGAATTTTTTCACGATCTCCACATTGCCGCCAGCCCTTATCACCGCGATATCCGGCAGATTTATGCCGTTGAAGGTGGTGTTTTTCACAATGCTGTAGAGGGCCATGTCCGTAAAGACCAGCCTGTCGCCTCTCTTCAGCGGCCGGTCAAAGGAATAATCCCCGATAACATCACCGGCCAGGCAGCTCGGGCCGGCGAGTCTGTATCTGTGTTTCTTTTCATTCCTCTTTCCTGAGTCCAGTATCTGAGGCCTGTAGGGCATGAGCAGCACGTCCGGCATATGCGTTTCTGCCGAGGTGTCCATTACCGCAATCTCAACCCTGTTCTTCACAATATCCAGGACCGCTGACATCAGAACCCCGGCATTGAGGACGCTGGCCTCACCTGGTTCGAGAATAACCTGCACTCCGTACGTTTTCCTGAAATCATTGATCAGCCTGATAAGACGCTCAAGGTCGTAATCGTCTCTGGTTATATGGTGCCCTCCCCCGAAATTCACCCATTTCAGGCCCCTGATATATCTGCCGTACCGTTTCACAAACGCAGCCAGGATCTTCTCCAGTACGTCAGAATTCTGCTGGCACATCGCATGGAAGTGCAGGCCATCCACGATTTTTTTATATTTTGGAAATTCCCGGTTAAATATAGCCTGGACTATGCCCAGCCTTGAATAGGGCGCGCACGGGTTGTACATCTCGGTTGCGACTTCAGCATAGCCCGGGTTGACCCTCAGACCGATATCGCGGCCACTTTCCCTGGCCAGCTCTCCATACCTTTGAAGCTGATAAAACGAATTGAATATCAGGGAGTCCGAATACCTGACAATGGCCTCTATCTCTGCCGGCCTGAATGCCGCACTGAAGGTATGCACTTCTTTTTTAAATTCCTTACGGCCGAGCATTGCCTCATTCAGTCCGCTTGCGCATGTCCCGTCCAGGTATTCTGCCATCATCGGGAAGGTAGTAAAAGAGGCATAGGCCTTCAATGCATGGAAGACCTTGCAGCCGGTACGGTCTTTGATGTACCTGAGGACCTTCATGTTTTCCTCGATGAGGGTCTCATCCAGGAGATAAACGGGGGTTTCGATGGGGCCTTTTGCGAGCCTGAGAAATCTCCTGTGCGCTGTATCAAACTTTTTTTTCTTTGCCTCTTTGATCGTCCGGGTCAACAGCGCAAGTCCGGGCTGATCCAGTGCCCCGACTACCCGCTGCCTTGTCTCGTCTGAGGAGGCATGGTACCTGTCGGCTGCCTTTGAATCCTTCTGCGGAAGCATCCGTATAATTGCCGCAGCCTGCTTCGTTTCATCCATAAGCGGCTCAGACCTTGTCGGGAAGCGCCGGGTGTTCAACGATCTGCCAGGGAAGACCATGCGTATTCAGCGCCTCCATGAATCTGTCCGGGTCGAGCTGTTCGATGTTGTAGACCCCGGCGCCCTGCCAGACGCCTGTCATCACCATCATGGCCCCGATCATTGCCGGCACGCCTGTTGTATAGGCAATAGCCTGCGTGCCGGTCTCCTTGAAGGCCTCTTCATGATCGCAGACATTGTAGATATACCGGGTTATGGTCTCCCCGTTCTTTTTCCCGGTCATGATGTTTCCGATAACCGTCTTTCCCGAGTAGTTTGTCCCGAGCGAGGAGGGTTCCGGGAGCAGCGCCTTGAGGAATTTTATCGGCACAATCTTCTGTCCCTCATATTCCACCTCATCGATCCTCGTCATTCCGACATTCATGAGGACCCTCAGGTGGGTAAGGTAGTTCTCTGAGAATGTCATCCAGAACCTGGCCCTCTTCAGCCCTTTTATGTTCAGCGCCAGGGATTCAAGCTCTTCATGGTAGAGGAGATAACTGTCTTTTATCCCTGCTATCGGGTAATCAAAGTTAAAATGCACGCTGCCCGGCTCGATTATCGCCGGGGATTCGACCCACTTCCCGTCTTCCCAATGCCGCACCAGCTGCGTCACCTCACGGATATTTATCTCGGGATTGAAGTTCGTTGCAAAGGCATGGCCATGGCTGCCTGCGTTGCAGTCAAGTATGTCCAGGAAATGTATCTCATCAAAGAGGTGTTTCTGCGCATAGGCAGCAAAGACATTTGTCACTCCCGGGTCGAACCCTGAGCCGAGTACCGCCATCAGCCCCTTCTGCCTGAATTTTTCCTGGTATGCCCACTGCCAGCTGTATTCAAAATGCGCAACATCCAGCGGCTCATAGTTTGCGGTATCGATATAATGCACGCCGGTCTCCAGGCACGCATCCATGATATGGAGGTCCTGGTATGGCAGGGCAAGATTAAGGACCACAGCCGGACGGAATTCCCTTATGAGAGCTGCGAGCTCCGGCACATTGTCCGCATCCACCTGCGCAATCCGGATCTCCCTGCCATATCTCTTCCTGATATCATCCCTGAGCGCCTCGCATTTGGAGAGCGTCCTGCTGGCGACCATGATCTCCCGGAATACCTCAGGGACCTGTGCACATTTGTGGGTTGCCACCGCAGCGACACCTCCGGCCCCTATTATCATTATTCTGCCCTGGAAGCTGTTTTTATCCATAATCTTCTCCTCCTGCAATGGTGATGCATTATACCTGTCATGGCGCCTGACATGGCCTTCCATGAAAGACGCCCTTCAAGGGATTCGTATATATAATATGCCTATACCGGATAAAAAAAGAAATTGTCTGTCTGCCGGGGAAATTGGGCTATAATAGAAACGTGCAGTTGATCGGTCATGATAGAAAACATTAAGACACCCGAAGACCTGAAGGCGCTTACCCCGGGGGAGATGAAGGCCCTCGCGGAAGAGCTGCGCCAGATCATCATCGAGCGGGTATCGATCAACGGCGGTCATCTCTCCTCAAACCTGGGCGTGGTAGAGCTGGCGATAGCCCTGCACCGCGTTTTCAATTCACCTTTTGACAAGATCATCTGGGATGTGGGCCACCAGTCATATCCCCACAAGCTCCTTACCGGCCGTTACGGGGATTTTGCGACCTTGAGGAAACACGGCGGGCTTTCGGGATTTCCGAAGATCGGCGAGAGTCCTCACGACGTCTTCGGCACAGGCCACAGTTCTACGTCGATCTCCGCGGCCCTTGGCATTGCAGCTGCCAGGGACCTGAATAAGAGCCGCGGGTTGTCTGAGCAGACGGGAAAGGTGATCGCCGTAATCGGCGACGGGGCGCTGACGTCAGGGCTTGCCATGGAGGGGCTGAACCATGCCGGACATCTGGGGAAGGACATGATCGTCGTCCTCAATGACAATGAGATGTCGATATCCCCGAACGTCGGGGCAATGTCAAATTACCTGAACAAGGTGCTAACCGGCACATTCTACAAGAAATTCAAGAAAGAGACAAAGGCCCTGCTCGAAGGCATCCCGAAGATCGGCGGAAGCGTGACGAGGATAGCAGAGAAGGCAGAGGGGAGTCTGAAGGGTTTTTTCCTCCCGGGCGGCCTGTTCGAGGACCTGGGCTTTAATTATATCGGCCCCATCGACGGCCATGACATCGAGGGGCTGATCAGTATCCTTTCAGGTCTGAAGGAGACTACCGAGCCGGTGCTGCTGCATATCGTCACGCAGAAGGGCCGGGGGTATAAGTTCTCGGAAGAAGACCCCTGCATCTATCACGGCACCGGGCCCTTTGACAGCGATCTGGGCCTGGCGCCCGCAGCGTGCAGTGAGACGACGGGAGCAGTCACGGCTCCTTCCTTCAGCGACGTCTTCGGAGAGGCCCTCACCGGGCTTGCCGCTGCGGATGACCGGGTCGTGGCGATCACTGCGGCCATGAAGGAGGGGACAGGGCTGCGCGTCTTTGCCGAGCGTTTTCCGGATCGGTTCTTCGACGTTGGTATAGCAGAGCCCCACGCAGTGACTTTTGCGGCCGGGCTTGCGACACAGGGGCTCAGGCCGGTCGTGGCGATATATTCGACCTTTCTGCAAAGGGCGTATGACGAGATCGTCCATGATGTCTGCCTGCAGAACCTGCCGGTTCTCTTTGCGGTCGACCGCGGAGGGATTGTCGGAGAAGACGGCCCGACACACCAGGGGCTGTTCGACCTTTCATTCCTTCGCACGGTCCCGAACCTGGTGCTGATGGCCCCGAAGGACGGCAATGAGCTCAAGGATATGCTCGAATTCGGCCTCGGGCTCGATGAGCCTGTGGCGATACGATACCCGAGGGGAAAGACTCTGCCAGTTGCAGAGAGTTCCGGCAGCGGCCTCTCCAGAGGCAAGGCCGAGGTGCTGCTCGATGGGGACGATCTGGCGATCTTCGCGGTCGGTCAGTCTGTCGCCCCTGCGATGGCGGCCGCAGGCAGGCTCAGGGAGCAGGGCATAAACGCTGCTGTGGTGAATGCCCGTTTTGTTCGGCCGCTTGATGATGAGCTGGTTTTGACCCTGGCAGAGAAGACAAAGAAGATCATCACGGTTGAGGAAAATGTCCTTGCCGGAGGCTTTGGTTCGGCAGTGCTGGAGTGCTTAGCCGCAAGCGGATTGCCCGGGATCAGGGTCAGGCTGCTCGGCATTGATGACGTCTTTGTCGAACACGGGACCCAGAAGCTGCTCCGCAGGAAATACGGCCTCGACGAAGAAGGGATCTTCCAGGCTGCCATTGCCCTGACCGAAGGCCGAGAATAAACCTTAACGTTGCAATGCATCAGCCATAAACATCAGACAGAGCATAAAATAGTCCTTGTGTCCTTCAATCCTGCATCGCCCTTAACTCTGTCATTCCGGCTTGCCTGCCTGCCGGTAGGCAGGTCCGGAATCTTTCCCCGCTTCCCAGATTGAATCTTATTATGTAATTACACGGTCATGATAGCGCCGATGACGAAGTCTCATGCCTACCCCACGCGGGTAACTCTAGATTTTCTGGATAATTCCGCTTGGATTGTACTCGACCAGATACGCACCGTTGACAGGAATTGGCTGATCAAAAAACTCGGCACGATCGATCGAAAAGCGGTTAAGAAGGTGAAGGCCGTTATCAGGGAAATGCTTGTGGACTAGCAAAGGTGCTTTATGTACTAAACCCCGTGGCGCTTTTGCCACAGACGCAAGGTTACGTTTGGAACTAAACGCAGGCCGGTCATTGATGCGTGTGATGTACGCCTCCAAGTCCGCAAAATAAACATTGCCTCCGTCGTCTCGCCTTTCCCCTAAACTGCGCGCCGTCGGCCTCTCCACCACAAAGACAACTTTCTACTCGAAAGCATCAGCCAGGCTACAATATGTTTATTCAGAAAGAAGGCGAGACTTGTTAATTTAGTATTGTCTTTCCTGTATTGGTTGATATATAGTCAATATTTCAACGATGCAGGGGGGAAGAAAAGTCCGCAGACAGGTCGACGGTGAGTCTGTAATGGTTCCTAACCGTGGATGAGCAGGTAAATTCCGTCGTGCTTCTCCTATTACCAAATATAGAAGACATTTATGACACACAATGCGTTAACTTAAGCGCGGAGTGATATTATAGTCATTGCCATTGCTTAGAGAGGACATTCTTATATCATGCAGATGAAAATATTCAGAAAGGCTTTTTTCCTGTTAGTTTTCCTGGTGGCTGCGTGCATATTCTATGGCTGCGCGACCCTGCCGAACGTTTCAGAGATAATGGAGGATGTACCGGCAGGGGAGAGACTTCCGGAGATTGTCGGCGCTAAAGGCACGCTGTCCGAACAGACCAGCAGGAAGATCATAAAGAAGATCAGGCGCTTTTCCGGCGTGAGCGACATTATCGAGAAGCAGACCCTGGCACTGGAAGACGTGAGCGGCAGACCGCTTGTAGCAGGCAACAAGGTCACCCTCCTGATAGACGGACCTGCAACATACGACGCAATGCTGAAAGCGGTCAGGGAAGCAAAAAACAATATCAACATCGAGACCTTCATTTTCGAAGACGACGAAGTCGGACAGCTCTTCGCCGCGGAGTTCCTGAAAAAACAGGCAGAAGGCGTTCAGGTCAATATCATCTATGACAGCGTGGGTTCGAAAAATACGCCGCAGGCCTTCTTTCAACGGCTGCGCGACAATGGAATCAATGTCCTCGAATTCAACCCTGTCAATCCCCTGCGGACCCTTATCGGGAAGTCGCATCTGGTTCAGAGGGACCATCGTAAAATTCTCGTTGTGGACGGCTCAGTCGCCTTTACCGGCGGGGTAAACATAAGTCATGTCTACTCCAGCAGCCGGTCCGGAATGTCCGGAGATGAGAAAGAGGAGATGAAAAAGGGAGGGACGGCGGAACCCTGGCGAGATACGCATGTGCAGATAGAAGGACCGGCTGTCGCTGAATTACAGAAGCTCTTTCTGGAAACCTGGAAGGACCAGAAGGGATCTCAACTCCAGGAGAAGGACTATTTGCCGCAGCTTAAACCAAAAGGAAGAGACTTAGTGCAGGTGATCGGCAGCGTCCCGGGCGAACTGAACCGGGTCACCTTCATTATGTATGTCGCAGCGTTTCTGAATGCGCAGCGCTCTATCCATCTCACCACGCCATACTTCGTGCCCGACAAGCAGGCGATGAGCGCTCTTATCGATGCTGCCAACCGCGGGGTCGACGTAAAGATCATCCTGCCTGAGGTGAGCGATTCGAGTCTCGCCCTCTATGCCGGCCATTATCAATACTCGGACCTCCTAAAAGAAGGCGTGAAACTCTATGAACGGCAGCATGCAATGATACATGCAAAGACCTCGGTGGTCGACGGGGTCTGGTCCACGGTCGGCTCCACGAACATGGACCTATGGAGTTTCCTCCATAACAACGAGGTGAACGCGGTCATCATCGGCGTTGATTTTGCCTCTGGAATGGAAGCCTTGTTCGAACGCGATCTGGAACAGTCGAAGGAAGTAGCCCTCGATGAATGGAGAAGGCGGCCTCTCTTACCCCGCATCAGGGAGTGGTTTGCGCACCTCTTCAGACGCTATCTGTAAGACCAACCGATTAATAAAGCTATATTTTTATCAAGAAATTGGCGAGGGTTTGTCGGTGAAACAAATAGCCAAGTCCTGTCATGGTGAATCACGATACACGATAAGCATTAGACCCGGGCTTCCAGCATTGCCTCCACCGCCTTGATCGCATCAGCAGCAGAACTCGTTATGCCGCCTGTGTAGCCTGACCCTTCTCCTATGGGGTAGAGGTTCCTGATATTGACTGATTCATATCTTTCGCTCCGTATAATTTTCAGAGGGGAGGATGTCCTGGTTTCAGCCCCGAGCAATATCGCATGATCTGAAACAAACAGCGGGTAATCCTCTTTCCATGTATTAAACGCGGCCGCAAGCGTCTTGCAGATAAACCCGGGGAAGATTTCATTCATGTCCGCTGATGCTGCCCCCATCTTGAAGGAGTTTTTATTCAGGCTGCCGGAGGTCTTCCCGCTTAAGAAATCCATCAGGTTCTGCGCCGGCACTGACCATGCTCCCCCACCCGCATGAAAGGCCTTGCGCTCAATCTCTTTCTGGAAATCCAGCCCTGCCAGCGGATCGTCCGACATATAATCAGACGTATGACAGGTTACCACCATGGCCGCGTTTGAGAAGGCTGATGACCTGCTCGAATAGCTCATCCCGTTTACGACCAGGCGACCATATTCAGATGAGGCATTCACCACCTCACCCCCCGGGCACATGCAGAAGGTATACACACCTCTTCGTATCTTCCGGTCTGTATAGGCAAGAGAATACTGGGCAGCCCCGATGCCTGGAAAGTCTTTGTATTTGTTGCCATATCGGATGAGGTTGATAATCTCGGCAGGATGCTCTATCCTCACCCCCACGGAAATCGGCTTTTGCTCGAGGACAATACCTTTTCTGCGGATCATTTCAAAGGTGTCACGGGCAGAATGACCGACAGCGAGAAAGACCCCCGAAGACCGATACTCCTTCTCTCCATTAATCATGACCCCCCGGACCTCATCACCCGAGAGCAGCAGATCGGTCATTTTTGAGCCGTAATGTATCTCTCCGCCCCTTTCAAGAATATGGTTCCGTATATTGCGGACTATCCTGCAGAGGACGTCGGTGCCAAGATGGGGCTTGCTGACGTACCGTATTTCTTCAGGTGCACCGAACTTGATGAAGGTATCCAGGACCTTGTTGATATAGCTGGAATTTTCTCTGCGCGAAAACAGTTTCCCGTCGGAGTATGAGCCTGCACCTCCTTCCCCGAACTGAATATTCGACTCAGGGTCCAGCACCCGCTCTTTCATAAATCTCTGGACATCAACAGACCGGTCCTCTATTTTCTTTCCCCGCTCGAAGATCAGCGGTTTGATCCCGTGATCAATAAGCTCAAGCGCAGCGAAGATGCCGGCAGGACCGAACCCTATGATGACAGGCCGCCCGGTCGTCTGCTTTATCTCCCGCTGCGGCCCTGTCTTTTCAATGTATACAGGATAGTTTTCATTTTCCGGGAAGCCTTCGGGGGCGCTGACGACCAGGGAGATTTCGTAATAAAACTGTTCTTTATTTCCAATGTCGAGTGACTTGCTCAGTATCCTGACCAGTTTCAATGCCTGTCCGGTGATCTGCAGCTGCGCTGCTGCGGCCGCGATATATTCTTCTGTGCTGTCCTTTTCAACGGGTATGCGCAGATTGCTTACTAGTAAATCCAAGAAATCCTCATGTCTTTTGGTGCCCCTTTAGAGCTTTCAGTGGTATGTTTCTCATTCCCCACGCTGGAGAAGGGGACGGGAGGTTGTTATTGGAATCCGGCATATGCGGCCTCAGAGGAAGAAAGTGTTTGCCCGGTACCCGGTTATGTCCGGCGTTACGGGGTCAGCCCGGCGGCCAGTGCATAGGCCTGCCGCCGAGAATGTGGAGGTGTATATGAAAAACAGTCTGGCCTGCATCGGCATTCGTATTCATCACCAGGCGGAACCCGTGTTCGGCAATGCCCCGCTCTCTGGCGATGGCGCCTGCTGCCTGAAAGAGCTTCCCTATGAGTGCGTGATCTTCGGGCCGGATATCCAGCGCAGTCGCAAGGTGTTTCTTCGGGATGACCAATATATGGACAGGGGCCTGGGGGTTGATATCCTCAAATGCCAGGACCTCTTCGTCCTCATGGATGATCCTTGCAGGGATCTTTTTCTGGATTATCCTGCAGAACAGGCAGTCTTGCATGCTTATCGCCTCCCTTTGCTGAAACGGCTTCCGAATTCCTGATAAACGTCGCTTGTGCTTATCCCTTCCTCGGTCATCAGCACGAGACAGTGGAACCAGAGGTCCGTGATCTCTCTTATTGTCTGGTCCCTGTCTCCGCCTTTTGAGGCGATCACGACCTCGGTGGCTTCTTCGCCGATCTTCTTCAGAAGCGTGTCCTTGCCCTTCGCAAGGAGAGAACAGACGTATGAACCTTCGACCGGGGTCTGCCGCCGCTCCTGGATTACGGTATAGACATCATCGAGGATCATTTCTTTCCGTAGACAGTATCCGCAGAAAAAACAGCATCGTGCAGCTCCCTGCCGGATATATCGGTAAAGAAACAGGAGCGGTGCCCGGTATGGCATGCGCCGGGCCCCTTCTGTTCCACGCGGATAAGGAGGGTGTCCTTATCGCAGTCATACAGGATCGATTTTACCAGTTGCACATGCCCTGACGTTTCGCCTTTTTTCCAGAACTTTGACCGGGAGCGCGACCAGAAATGTGTATACCCCGTCTCTACGGTTGTTTCCAGTGATTCCCGGTTCATATATGCCATCATCAGGACTTCGTTGTTTCCGGCGTCCTGGACGATGGCCGGGATGAGTCCATTGCTGTCGTACTTCAGATCAGGTAGCTTCATGTTATCACTCCTAGAGTTTATATCCAATCTTTCTCAGGAATTCCTTCCTGTGTGCCTTGTCCCCGGGTGTTTCGAGTCCGCGGGGAGAAAATCCGTCAATAACACCCATAATCCCCCGGCCCAGTTCGCTCTCCGCAACGATCACCTCAAGAGGGTTTGCCGTTGCGCAGAATATGGTGCAGACCTCGGGGCATTGTTTGACCTGGTTCAGGATATTGATCGGGAAGGCACCCTTGAGCATGATGCAGAATACATGGCCGGAGCCCAGGGACGAGATGTTTCTGGCTGCTGCATTGACCAGTCCGTCATCATTGCCCTCAGTCCGTATAAGGCAGGGGCCGGATGCCTCCGCAAAGGCGATGCCGAACTGCGCATTCGGAACGGTCGTCGCAATGATTTCATAGAGGTCCTCGACTGTTTTTATAAAGTGCGTCTGCCCCAGAATCAGGTTGCAATCAGCCGGAATTTCTATTGTTACCGCATGAATCTGCATGGCATCCTCCTTACGATGCATATCCATTACTATACATATTGATATGCTATAATGGAAATAAATTTTTCGGGAGATATCAGCGCAGCATGGTACGATTTCTCACTATCCCGGCATTACTGACCCTTGTCCTCTTTTTGGCACTGTTCCCTATCCAGGCAGAAGGACATTCAATCACGGGTCCTGATGTCAGACTGGCCAATAATGATATCTATGTATCATTTTCGTTCGTGCCCGATGAAAAACTCGTGCAGGAGATACGGGACGGTATGGATAAGGAATTCCGTCTGTATGCAGACCTGTTCAGGGTATGGAAGAATTGGTCTGATGAATTTGTCCTCGGCAAGTTTTTCGCCCGGACACTTAAGTCAGACCCGATCAAAAAGGAATACCTGGTGAGTTCCTTTGACGGCCAGACGATCATCGAGAAGCGCTTCAGGTCTTTCGAATCCATGCTGGCGGGGGCGCTGGTGGTCAAAGACCTCAAGCTGACGAATACGCGTGAACTCGAACCAGGCAAGTACTTTGTCAGGATAACGGTTGAATCCAAGACCAGCAAACTACCGCCGCTGATTGGTCATTTCCTTATTTTTGTCCAGGACAATGAGTTCAAGATCAAAAAGGATTCGGGGATAGTCCTGATCGAGGGATCACGGTGAAAAAAAAGCTTCGCTTCACCATCATCTCGCTCATAGCGGTTGTACTGATTGTTTCTGCCTTTGCGGTCGAGCTCCATTACATGCGGCTCGAGAATGTTTCTTTTTTCACCAAGCTGATCATCTTTATACTCCTGAACCTCAACCTCATAGCCCTGCTCACCCTCATGTTTTTCGTCTCAAAGAGCCTGCTGAAGGTCTATCTCGAAAGAAAAAACAAGGTGCTCGGCTACAAATTCAAGACCAAGTTCGTTATTGTTCTGGTCGTGCTGACCATGATCCCTTCTTTCCTGCTCTTCATAGTTTCGAGCAGCGTCATAACACGGTATCTCGATCGGTGGTTTGATCCGCAGATACGGCAGCCGCTGTCTCTTTCTGTCGAGATTGCGAAGGCGACGTATGAGATGGAGCGGCAGAAGACCCTGGCATATGCCCAATCGGTTTCCTCTGGTGGCAAAGGCAGGAATGCCTATTCTGTGGAGCATATTACGGAACTCCCGGATAATGCCTCGGAAACCCTCCGTGCAGGGTTTGAGGGCAAGGCTGATGTAGAGGTCATCACCAGGGACGAGGGCGACATCATCAGGGCGGTGGCCCCGGAGTTCCGCGGTGGCCGGCAGACAGGGATTGTTGTGGTCGAAACACTCATGAGTCACGAGATAAGCAGCAATGTCGAGGCCATCAAGACAGCCTATAAGAATTATCAGACTCTGGAATCGTGGAAGACGCCGATCAAGGTCAACTATCTGCTTATCCTCAGCTTTTTCACCCTTATGGCGATCTTCATGGCCCTCTGGGTGGCACTGAGAGTGGCGCGCGGTATCACTGATCCGATCCAGATGCTTGCACAGGCAACAGAAGACGTTGCCCGCGGCAATCTTGATGCCGCAGTCGACAGCAACCGCGAGGACGAGATAGGGCTGCTGGTGCAGTCGTTTAACAAAATGGTGCGGGAATTGAAAGAAAGCAAAGGGTCGCTCCAGACAGCACTGAAGGAATCAGACAGGCGGCGGCTTATTATCGAGAACATCCTCGACAATATCAATTCCGGGGTCATATCGCTTGATCCTGCCGGCAATATATTGACGATCAACAATGCAGCCTGCAGGATTCTCATGCTCGAGCCGGAAGCCCTTATCGGCCAGAATTATTCGGGGCTGCTGACGATGCTCGATTCAGATGAACTGAAAGAGGCGGTCAAGCAGGTGAGGATCCGCGACTCCCGGATCGTCGAAAGAGAGTTCAGGGTAACGGTGGACGAACGCCGCATCCTGCTGCGGATATTCATGGCTGCGCTCGGGGATGTCGATAATTTTCTCGGGACGCTGGTTGTCTTCGATGACATGACCAAGCTTGTCAGGGCGCAGAGGGCCCTGGCCTGGGAGGAGGTTGCCAGGAGGATAGCGCATGAGATCAAGAATCCGCTCACCCCGATCAAGCTCTCGACCGAACATATGATCAAAAAATGGAACAACCAGGACAATGATTTCGGGAAGGTCTTTGAACGCTCGACCAAGACGATCATCAAGGAGGTCGAAAGTCTCCGCAGGCTGGTCGATGAATTTTCGCGTTTCGGCAAGATGCCCGAGATCAGGAAGGCGCCGACGCTGATATCCGGCATCCTCGAGGCAGTCATCAATCTTTATCGGGACTACAGGGGGATCGGGATAAAAACCTTATTGCCCGGGGATGAGCCGTTTGTTGACCTGGATGCCGAGCAGTTTAAAAGGGTTATAATAAACATTGTGGACAATGCAATCCAGGCAATGCAGGCAAAGGGACATATACTGATATCGCTGAACCATGACCGTGCGGCGAACAGGGTGTTTGTCGAGATTGCCGATGACGGGCCGGGCATCAGGGATGAAGACAGGGAGAAGCTGTTTCTTCCGTACTTCTCGACCAAGAGGGATGGCACGGGTCTTGGCCTGGCCATTGCGAGCAAGATTATTACCGAACACCGGGGCTATATCCGGATCAGAGATAACGAACCACAGGGGACGATTTTTTCGATAGAACTCCCTGTCAGGGAGGGCTAGATCAGATGGCTAAGACGACGATGATGATCGTTGACGATGAAGAGGGAATAAGGACAAGCCTGTCCGGGATCTTTGAAGACGAGGGCTTTGACGTTGTCGCTGCTGCTTCCGGAGAGGATGCCGTGAGGCTGGCAAAGGGCATGGCCCCCGACGTTGTTATCCTGGATGTCTGGCTCTCGGGGATTGATGGTATCCAGACGATGACACAGCTCCTTGAAATGCACCCGGCCCTTCCTGTTGTCATTATCTCGGGTCATGCCAATATAGAACTTGCGGTAAAGGCGACCAGGATGGGGGCCTATGATATCCTTGAAAAACCGCTCTCGATGGAAAAGGTCCTTCTTACTGTCCAGCGGGCCCTTGAGAAGCGGAACCTCGAGCTCGAAAACAGGGCTTTAAAACAGGATCTTCTGAAGAAGTTCAGGCTGGTCGGCAATTCTTCGAAGATGGTCCAGCTGAGGGAACAGATCAAGCTCGCTGCCGTCAGCAACAGCAGGGTCCTGATCCTCGGGGAAAGCGGGGCAGGCAAGGAGCTGGTTGCCAGGCTGCTGCATGAAAACAGCCCCCGCTCCGGCAAGGCCTTTGTTGAAGTAAATTGTGCGGCAATTCCCCAGGAGCTGATCGAGAGCGAATTATTCGGTCACGAAAAAGGATCGTTTACGGGTGCCTTCGAGACGAAGAAAGGGAAGTTCGAGCAGGCTGACAACGGGACGCTCTTTCTGGATGAAATCGGCGATATGTCGCTCCAGACACAGGCAAAGGTCCTGCGCGTGCTCGAGACCCAGGAGTTTCAGCGGGTAGGCGGGAGCAAGAATATTAAGGTGGATACGCGGATCATCTCTGCAACGAACAAGGACCTCAGTGAAGAGGTGAAAAAGAACAACTTCAGGGAAGATCTCTATTTCAGGCTGAATGTTATTCCCCTCAAGGTCCCTGCCCTGAGGGAGCGCTCAGAGGATATTCCGGAACTGGTCGATTATTTCCTCGAACTTTTTGCAGCAGAATACCGCCAGCAGGCGAAGAAGATCACCCCTGACGCAGTCAGGATACTGCAGAGGCATTCGTGGCCAGGAAACATCAGGGAGCTGAAGAATACACTTGAGCGCCTGGTTATCATGACGCCCGCCAAGGCCATATCGCCGGCTGATCTTTCTATTCCGAGCACGGCCAAGTCAGACTATTTTTCTCTCAATCTTCTCAAAGACGCCAGGGATATGTTCGAGAAGGATTTCATAATGCGGAAACTTGAAGAAAACGGATGGAACATATCCAAGACCGCCGAGGTCCTGGACATTGAACGCTCGAACCTCCATCGCAAGATAAAGGCCTACGACATATCTGTCCCGTAACAGCTGATTGGCTACAGTCCGCAACGGGGCTCTGCCCCGAACCCCGGATACTTCTCTTGCCGCCCAAGAGCAAGTATCCAAGAGAAGGGCGCCCCAACGATAATATCACCCTACGGGCCGGGCTGCTCGGTCAGCCGCGCTGAATTTTGGGAAACCTGCCTGCCGGCAGGCAGGCTCGCCCTATCCGGGGACTCAGACAGTCCCAAATTCAAACGCGCGACTTCGGTTCCAGTCCTGATATTTTCGAAGAGGATAAAAAACTCCGTTATTATCCGTCATTCCCGAAGTCTACAATCGGGAATCCAGTGTCTGTTTATAATTAAAAAGCGTCATCCTCGACGCAAGCCCCCTCTCTCTCCATCATTTTTCGCATCTCTGCGAACAGATTTGCAGGGATGCAGGGGTATCAAGGAATATTATCGTTAATAATCAATAAGTTAGAGTTGGCATGGTCCGTGCAATTATATTAGCAAGAACTTAAACACGGAGGTTTTAAAATGAAAAACGCTAACTACTCAAAAAAGATGACCTACATAGGTGCAGGATGCGGTGTGGTACTGTTTGCGATCTTTGGATTACTTCCCGGCTCATTTCTGGGCGGGGTGATGGGACTGAACTTCGCAGGGATGCTTCTGGGAGTGCCGGTGACCTCAGGGGTGCTCTCAAGACTGATCGTGGCAGCCTCGATGGTGCTGGGAGTGATGGTATCAGGAATCATGTTCATCACCGCCTCTTCTTTGGCAGGATGGCTTCTTGGTACCGTGGCAGATGCTCTGACAGCAGAGAAAAAAGAACTTGTATCAGTTAACCATAAATAACAATTAACTAAATTAAGGAGAACGTGTCATGAAAGCAGAAAGAAAACAGACAATGGGAGTAGGGACGAAGATCGGAGCAGCAATAGGGTTTATCTCATTTCTGGCCATCGGGCTTATGCCGACGATATACTTTGCAAGCTTCGGTTCATTGATGCTGATGAGCAGGCTGGCCGGCGGACCGGTTGAACCAACCACGATCGTCAGGATGCTCACGGTAATCGGGATCATGCTGGGCATATTCTGCGCCGGGGCAGTCGGTATCGTCCTTGGTTCGGTATTCGGGACTGCCTTGGCCTATATCGTTGATGTTGTCGGTTCTCTTGGCAAGGCCACTGAAGGCGAAGAGGTCAAGGTCCATAATTAATAACTGAACAACCCGGTTATCAAGAACCAACAGTAAGAGAGGCAGGTCTCAGGACCTGCCTCTCTTTTTTGTAACGTTATTGCGCAGTGTTCATATTATACTTATAGTACCCGTACAGACAAACGGACTGGTTATGAAAAAACAGGATCTGCCCCGCGATGCATATCGTAGCAATACATAGCCTGAACGAGGATAAGGAAAGCCTTGCCAAAGACCTGGCAGCTGTTTTGGGGGCAACGGTTTATGAGGCATTGGCGCGCCTGCGCGTCCCCGGAAGTGGTCCCATGACGGTTGCCGTCCTCGCGGAAGAAGGCCGCGCAGCAGGACTTCTCGAAAGGCTTCAGGCTGCAGGCTTTAAGGCATCGGTGCTCACCGCAGCCGAGATAGAGATGGAAGGTCGCGCCTCCAATGTGCGGAGGTTCAGTCTCGGAGAGCGGGATCTCGCTGTCACTGCGGATAACGGCGAAAGCACCAGCATCCCTTTCCAGGGAATAGAGCTCATCCTGCGGGGCACTGCAATTATTCGCGACATTACCACCGAGACTGTCACAAGCCGTTCAGTAAGCCCGGGACGCGCAGTGCTTTCGGGGGGGATGATGATCACGAAGACTATCAAGAATGTTCGCGAGGTATTGACCGAGGAACGGCAGGGGTTTGTCAACCTCTATGCGACAGGTGATCCAGCCCTGGTTTTCCGGGAAAACACCCTTGTGTATGATTCACTTGGTCCTGAACTGAGGCCGTCCCGCATGCTGAATTTCTCTTATCTCATTGCTGAACTGCGCAAACGCTGCCCCGCCGCCCTGTATGACGAGCGGCTCCTGACCAGGGCAGGACAGGTTGGCCTCCTCGGTCCCTCGCTCAATCCCGAAGAGCATCTTGTCGCGGCTACGGCACTGCTTCGAAAGGTGCTCTGCACGAACCCCGGATGAGACTCTTCCAGCTGAGGAAGGTGAGAGTAATCAGTCCGGGTTGCCGGAGTCCTTTCTGCCTTTGGAGAGTGCCTTTATGTCAGCCAGGATTTCTTCTATACTCTGGTACCTGTCTTCTCTGACCTTGCGGATGCAGCGGATCACAAGCTCATCCAGCCAGTCGGGCAGTCCATCGACAAGATCGGCAACCCTGGTCGACCCGAGGCCGTCGAGGCTGCCGGTCAGCATCTCATGCAGGATAACGCCCATGGAATAGACGTCGGCCCTGACATCGGGTTCAATATCCTTTGTCTTCTCCGGGGCCACGTAGGCAGATGAGGGCTGTTTGTTCAGAAAGAAGATCCTGTTCTGGCTGTCGACTGCTATGTTGTCGGGCGACAGGAGGCCATAAGCCCGTCCATTTTTATAGGCATTCTGAAGGCTCTTGAGTATCTGCAGCCAGAGCCTGATGCTGTTTTTCGGGTCCATGGAGCCGCTTCGGATGAAGCCCCTGATCGTGATCTTACCCGTAAGGTCTTCCTCATCTCCTGCTGAAGGACTGAGAGTCTGCAGTCTCTCTCTTACATCTTTATAGGCTGGGTCAGCCCTGTCTATCTCCCGGTAAACCTCAAGTGCCTTCTCTGTATCGCCTGCTTTCTCAAGTTTGAATGCGTAGCTGTAATAATCCTGGATAGTGGAGGCGTCCGGCTGCCTGCCGTGAAGCAGGAGGCCGAACATCTCAAGCGCTTCTTTTGTGAAGCCTTCTGTTTCAAGCAGTCGAGCGGCATTCCTGTAATCTCCGGCCTCCCTGTATGCCCTGACAGCTGCAAGGCTTCTGCCCGCCCTCTCCATAAGGAGCGCTGCATCGCCTTTTTTCCCTGCGTTGTCATAGAGCCGGGCCGCATCCTCATATTCGCCCTCTCTTATCGAAACCTCGGCAGAGTCTTCGATATTGCCATCCTTTTCGTACATCTCCTTTGCCTTTGCGTTTTCGCCGAGCAGGTCGTAGAGAGAAGCAGCTTTTCTATAGTCGGAGCCTTTTTCATAAAGCGCTGCCGCCCTTTTGAGGTTTCCGAGCCTGCTCTCGTATATAGAGGCTGCTGAAACATATTTACCGGAATTTTCAAGGCCTTCCGCTTCTTTTATGTAATCCTCGATAAGCGTTGTCTTTCTTTTTTTACCGATGGTGTTTCTGTAGACGAGCCAGATGATGAATATGAGGACGATGACAACAGGGATGGCGAGACCCAGGAACAATACGGAGATCCCGGTCTTTGCCTTTTCCACCTCTGCAGACATGCCTGCTCCTCCTGTATCAGCGACCAGGGGAAGGCCGTATTTGAGCAGTATATTGAGAAGCCCTAATGCGAACATATCGAACCTTTCAGTCCTGCCACTACAACGTGTTGTCGATCAGGCACATCCATATTCACAAAAAATAATAGCATATACGAGGAGAAAGAGTTTTTGACGCATGATGATGCAAATCCTGGTTTGATCAATCTCTCGTCCTAATTTTTCGCATCCCTGCAAAGAGATTTGCAGGGATGCGGGGGTATCCAGGAATATTATCGTTAATAATCAATAAGTTATAGTTGGCATGGTCCGTGCAATTATATTAACAAGAACTTAAACACGGAGGTTTTAAAATGAAAAACGCTAACTACTCAAAAAAGATGACCTACATAGGTGCAGGATGCGGTGTGGTACTGTTTGCGGTGTTCGGACTTCTGCCCGGCTCATTTCTGGGCGGGGTGATGGGACTGAACTTCGCAGGGATGCTTCTGGGAGTGCCGGTAACCTCAGGG
>Ga0334722_10000427_pt1 | contig 62838 bp, 67 predicted proteins | sample C3_bottom_MG_FD_207210 | JGI IMG/M metagenome (GOLD analysis project Ga0334722, IMG submission 207210) | Sediment microbial communities from Yellowstone Lake, YNP, Wyoming, USA - C3_bottom | ecosystem: Environmental > Aquatic > Freshwater > Lake > Sediment | place: USA: Wyoming | collected... | reverse complement strand
GGCTATTTACGAGGGGTTTGCAGCCGACGAAGAAGATTTGCCCGATGTCCTGTGCATGGAGTGCGAGTCGATTGTCTATGACGCAATAGATGATAAATTGAAGAAGGCATAAGGCGGCAACGGAAAGTACAGGGTGGTTGAAGGATGAAGAAATCAGGAGAAGAACTCTATTATGAGGAACTTATCGAGACCGATGAGGTCTGCCATTATTGTGCATCTCCATTTAAGGAATGCGACACTCTAATTCCATTGCTTGACTTAAAAATAATGGGTGAGGTTGATGTTGAGGAGTTTATGGGACATTATTGGCATTCGGGCTGTATCGACGATTGGATAAAAGAAACTTCGGGAAACAGAGAAGGGACCGCATGACCCCCACCCACCCCATCGGCATATTCGACTCTGGCATCGGTGGCTTGACCGTGCTGAAGGCGATACGCGAGCGCCTGCCGGACGAAAACGCGCTCTACCTGGGCGACACCGCGCGCGTGCCTTACGGCATAAAATCAAAAGAAACGGTGACGCGGTTCTCCTTCGAGATTGCCGACTACCTCGTGGGCCAGGGAATAAAGATGCTGGTCGTCGCCTGCAACACCGCATCCGCTGCCGCGCTATCGAGCCTGCGGGAAAAGCTGGACCTGCCGGTGGTCGGCGTGCTGATGCCCGGCGCATACGCGGCATCGAGGGCGACCAAGACGGGCCGGATAGGCGTCATAGGCACTGAGGCAACCATCAGCTCCGGCGCGTACGCAAGGCTCCTGAAGAACATACGACCCGGCACGGAGGTATTTGCGGCGGCATGTCCGCTCTTCGTACCGTTAGTCGAGGAGGGCAGGCTCTCCGGCAACATCACCCGCCTTATAGTGGAGGACTACCTTGCCCCGCTCAAGGCAAAGGACGTGGACACACTTGTGCTCGGCTGCACGCACTACCCGCTGTTGAAGGACGTAATCGCGGAGGTGATGGGGCCTGGCGTGTCACTGATAGACTCCGCGTCCGAGACGGCAAACGAGGTGGAGCGCGTGCTAAGTAAGAAGGGGCTGTTGAGCGGCTCCGGGACGCCCGGCTCCACGCGCTGCTTCGTGACCGACGCCCCGGAGCGGTTCAAGGCCATCGGCGAGCGGTTCCTGGGCTGCTGTGAGCTGCCTGCGGTGGAGAAGGTAGAACTCGGCTGCAACCTGGTAACGCCCCCTCAGTCCCCCTCTTAAGATAAGAGGCGACTTTACGGCGGCGAGTCCGCCGAAGATGAATAAAGTGCGATGCGCCTGAGCATGGATGGGGGAGTTATGAAAGGTGGCCCCTTCATTTAATGGCACTCAAAACGGTATGAATGTGGGCCTCTCGGGCGGCTGTCCGAGGGGCCTTTTTGGCCCGGGCAAAAATTGGTTGACTATCAAAGCCCTTTTTGATAGACTCCTGCATCTAAATTCATTGGCCCTGAGTTACCGGGCATGGGGAGGGGTGAGCAGAGATGGACCGTAAGATAGCCGACATCAAGAAGAGGTTGGAAGATCAGAGGGCGGCGCTCTTGGCCGAAGCGGGCGAGACCATCAGCGGAGGGCTCAAGCCCGACAAAGAGAACTATGCCGACCTGGGCGACCAGGCGAGCGCGGAGACGGACAGGAACCTGCTCCTAAGGCTCAGGGGCCGTGAGCAGAAGCTCATCAAGAAGATAGACGAGGCCGTGAAGAGGATAGACGACGGGACCTTCGGCATCTGCGAGGTCTGCGGCGAGAAGATAACCCTGAAGCGCCTTCAGGCAAGGCCCGTCACCACGCTCTGCATAGACTGCAAGACCGTACAGGAAGAGGAAGAAAAGCTCCGCAAATAGACCAAACCTCCAAAGGAGTCCCGCCATGCCCAAGGTGCTTATCCTGTATTACTCGAAGACCGGAAACACCGAGAAGATGGCCAGGCTTATCGAGGAGGGCGTCAGGTCCGAGGGCATTGACGCGGTCATCAAGCCGGTCTCCGAGACCGGTGTCGACGAACTCGAAGCCGCGGACGGCATAATAATCGGCTCACCCACCTACTACGGCCTCCCGGCCGCCGAGATAATAAAACTCATAGACGACAGCGTAAAGAAGCACGGACGCCTCGAAGGCAAGGTGGGCGGCGCGTTTTCGTCCTCCGCGAACATAGGCGGGGGCAACGAGACGGTCATCATGGCCATACTCCAGGCGATGCTCGTGCACGGGATGGTTGTGCAGGGCATCCCGAAGGGCGACCACTACGGCCCGGTCTCGATAGGCGCGCCGGACGACCGCGCCTCCCGTCAGTGCAAACTGCTTGGTGAACGCGTGGCTAAGCTGGTGAAGAAGCTGGCGGGATGAGGGTAAAGCAGGTTGTAGTTGCCCGATTTATCGGGCGGGTTTTTTAAAGACGCCTCATGAATGAGGCAACTACACACAAGGGCCGATAGACTGTCGGCCCTTTTTGATTAAGGAGGCCCCAATGAAAAAGAAAACGCTCGGCCCGCAGACGATGCTCTACCCGATGCCCGCGCTCCTCATCGGTTCCGAGGTGGACGGGAAGCCCAACTTCATGGTGGCCGCGTGGAGCGGTATCGCGTGCTCGGAGCCGCCGATGCTCACCGTAGCCTTCCAGCCGCACAGGCACACGCTGAAGGGCGTAAAGAAGAACCGCGCATTCTCCGTGAACGTGCCGTCGGTCGCGCAGATGGCAGAGGTGGACTACTGCGGCATATTCTCAGGCAAGAACGAGCCTGACAAGGCGAACGTGGCCGGGTTCGAAATATTCTACGGCGAGACGAAGGGCGCGCCGCTCATCGCACAGTGCCCGGTGAACATAGAATGCACCGTGGTGGTGACTATGGAACTCGGCAGCCACGACCTGGTAGTCGGCCAGATAAAAGAGGTACACGTCAGCGAGGACGTGCTGGACGCGGACGGAAACCCCGACCCGGCCAAGGTCGACCCGTTGATTTTCACCGTGCCAGACAGGAACTACCACAGGCTCGGCGAGATGGTCGGCAAGGCGTTCAAGGTGGGGAAGGACCTGAAGCCGGACAAATAACAATGATGTGGACACTGGCACCCGATTCTGGTACGCTTCTTGCTTGTATATTTATACACGCAGTTAAATCCGGTAAACTTTAGGGGTAAGTAATGCACAAGATTCTCTCGCACATATACTACGAAGTAAGAAAACCCAAAATGACATGGGAAGACGTCGGCGGGTTCGAGGACGTGAAGGCAATCCTCAAAGAGATGGTCTGCCTGCCGCTTACCAAGGGCAAGCAACTGGCCGAGATGAACGTGGACATACCCACCGGCACGATGATATGGGGGCCGCTCGGCGTGGGTATCACCATGCTCGCCGAGGCAGCCGCGACCGAGGCCGGCGTGAGCTACGTGTACATATCCGGCCAGGAGATGCTTGGCAAGGTGGACGCGCTCAGGAAGGCATTCCACGAGGCCGTGCACGAGGCCCCCTGCGTGCTCTTCATATCGGACACAGAGTGGCTCTGCCCCAGGAAGGGCGCGGACTACGAGTGGGAAAAAGGCAACTTCCGGGGCATCCCGCCGACCTTCGCGGACAAGGAACTCTCCGAGGCGTTCATACAGGAGATAGACGCCCTCCACGGAGTCAGGGACGTGGCCCTTGTGGGCTCTTGCTACCGGGTGGACACCGTAGACCAAGCCATCATCAAGGAGAAGCGCCGCTTCAACCGCAAGGTCTTCATGCATCCGCCTACCGAGCAGGACAGGGCGGGAATACTCAAAGTCTACTTCGACAAGATGAAGCTGCACGAAAAGGTGGACGGCGTCACAATTGACGGACTTGCGAAGCTGACCGAGGGGTTCGTCGGCTGGGACATAGAGTCGCTCTGCAAGCGCGCTGCACTCACCGCCGTAAAGACGGGCGACACGCGGATAAACCAGACCCACTTCGAGAAGGCACTGAAGGAGATAGAGCCCTGGCTTACGGAGGGCATGGCTAAGAAGTATTACGAACTGCGGGAGAAGGACTGTCCGCACCACTACGCTTTTTGATAGCAATCCGCCTATCTCTGGCGGAAATCTGTCAGGTGGCATGGCGAGGGCATCTGTGCATTTTCGCTCAGCCTCTATGCGGGAAACCAAGCAGGTGGGCGGTAATATGCGCAGTGGGCGTTAAAATGGGTGCATAGAAGCACACCTAACATACTGTAATATATAGTGAAATAATTTTGGGGACAAGGGGTGGTTCTGGCTTGATAATTGCATGCCTTAAGTCTAAGATAGACTTGTGTTGACAACCATCCCGTAATCTGGTATCTCTGGTAGCATAGTTCAAGGAGGTTTGATGCGTAGTCGCGGGACGGTGTTAAGGTTTTTCGGGGCTGGTTCATATATTAAAAGGCGTGGCAGGGCGCTGGATGTATTTGCCCTCGCGCTATCATTGTTCTCGTTGGTCGTCCTCGCAGGGTGCGCCACGTCAGGCGTATCATCGTCCGGCAAGATGTCCGGCGTGCGCGGAACGGTTGCAGACCCCATTGAAGGGGCGTATATATTTGTATACGAAAAAGGCGCGGACCCGCATGGCCCTCCATACGTAATGTCAAAGGAGGCGACCGGACCGGACGGGGCCTTCGAGCTTGACCTCCCCGACGGGGATTATACCGTAGTTGCGAGGAGGCACAAAAATGGACTGCCTGGCAGCCCGCTCGACGAGGGCGACGAGAAGAGCGCACCCGTTAAAATAACGGTAAAGGGCGGCAAGCTGACTGAGCAGAACCTGTTGATTGCGGGCAAGACCGACGACACGAAGTATTTTGACGCAAGCCCCGCGTCGGACACCAGCATATCCGGCAAGGTGCTCGACAGCGATGGCGCGCCGATGAAGGGCTTCAGGGTGCACGTATACACATACGCCCAGATGTCAGAGCGGCCCAAGTACGTATCCTCGGCCACCGGGCCGGACGGCAAGTTCATAGTGTTCCTGCCTAAGGGCGGTACGTACTACATAGCCGCGAGGGACCACTTCGGCGGCCCCCCGAAGATAGGCGACTACTATGGCCGCTACGACGAGGGTACGATAGACCCCTCCGGCGTCATAGTCAAGACGGGCCAGAAGCTGGAAAACTTGGATATCACGGTCCACAAGGTCTGGTAACGTGGGCGGGTGGGCCGGGCGGCGGCCCAATAGGGCGTCATTCCCGCGAAAGCGGGAATCCAGGGGCTTTCAGGTGACTGTACGTTAGAGATATAGGGGTCAATGTTACTATTCATGTGTTAATGTTAGTATCTTGGAAAGGAGGAAGTTTATGAAGAAACTGGGCAGGTTCATGATGTTGGCTTTGGTTGTCGGCCTGGTAGTTTATGCAGGTTCGGCCAGCGCGGGCAAGAGCCTCGTGGTCTTCTCAGATGTCACCGATGAGGCGGGCGTGAACCAGAAGGGCCACAGCAAAGGCATCGCTTTTTACGACTATGACAGAGACGGGTACGCGGACATACTGGTGTCCAACAAGGGGGGCAGGAACGCCCTGTTCCACAACAAGCACGACGGCACGTTCGCTGACGTGACAGAGTCCTCCGGCGCCTATGACAACGGTTTTGGTATGGGCTCCGTGTTCGCAGACTTCGACAACGACGGCATAGCCGACCTCTACATCCCCAAAGGCGGCAGGGTGGAGATAGAGGCCAACAAGCTCATGCGCGGCATAGGCGACGGCAAGTTCGTCGAGGTCACCAAGGAGGCGGGCGTCGGCTGCAAGGACTTCAGCTACGGCTCGCTGGCCTGCGACTTCGACCATGACAGCAAGATCGACCTCGTCGTCATCAACTACGGCGTCAACTCCAAGAACAGGATGTTCCACAACGAAAGCACGCCCGGTCACATTAAATTCAAGGAAGTCACGGACGAAGCCGGACTTACCGAGCACGGCTGGTCCTGGAGCGCCACCACGGCAGACGTTAACAAGGACGGCTGGACCGACCTCTACGTCTCCAGGGGCCGTTACCCGGCGGGCGAGCCCAACAAGATGTACCTGAACGTCAGCACCCCCGGCCACATCAAGTTCGCGGACATCTCGAAGGAGTCCGGCCTTGACGACAAGGACTGGACCCTCGGCGCCGCGTTTGCCGACTATGACAACGACGGCAACCTTGACTGCTACATCTCAAACTACATCGGCCCGAACAAGCTCTTCAAGGGCGACGGCACGGGCCACTTCGTCGAGACCACGCACGTTGCCAAGCTTGACGACAAGCCGGACCACTGGGGCAAGGGCCCGGTCTGGGGCGACATCAACAACGACGGCTACATGGACCTCTATGAGGGCGACTGCAAGTTCTCCGGCCAGCTCTACATGAACAACGGCGACGGGAGCTTCGCCAACGTCACCGAGCAGAACCCCTGCGTTAAGATGGAGACCGTCCGCAAGAAGGGCGCCGCGATGGCCGACTACGACAACGACGGCGACCTCGATATGTTCGTAGCATGCTGGGCCGTACCGAGCAGGCTCTTCAAGAACGCTACAAACGACGGCAACTGGCTCCAGGTGGACTGCAAGGGCACCGTCAGCAGCAAGGACCCGATTGGCGCGAAGGTCAGCGTTTTCGACTCAGGCCAGTTGGCCAACATGAAGGCATACAGGGGCATGCGCGAGGTGCAGACCGCAACCGGCTTCTGCTCCCAGAACATGCTGACCCAGCACTTCGGCCTCAACGCCTCCAAGACCTATGACGTAGAGGTCGTGTTCCCGAGCGGGCTTATCGCATATGCGCTGGACCAGAAGACCGGCCACAGGATAACCATCACCGAGCCGGCGTCCATTGCCCAGCAGAACGAGCTCTACCCGCTTGCAAAGGTGGATGCAGGACAGCGCTTCCCGCTTTCCCCGTTTGTTATGGCCCCTTCGACGCCCTCTGCGCATGGCGACGTGCTTAACGCAAGGGCAGTCGTGAAGTAAAGACGGTGCAGCGTATTATCTTGTGAAAAACGAAAGGCCGCCTAAGGAGTAATGCTTAGGCGGCCTTTTTTTCGGCGAACCATTGGATGTCGTTGTGGTCCGGGACTGCGCAATCCCGCACTACGGGAACAGGCTTGTTATGAACATTATGAAGGATATAAAGTGGCCGTTGCTGGCCCTGCTTTTCATCCTTACGTGCGCCTTGCCACTGCACGCTGAGGCCGCAACCGGCGTCGTATCCGGCAAGGTTACGTATCTCGGACAGCCTGTTGCGGGCGCGTCGGTGTTCGCCGTCAGGGAGCCGGAAGGGGCGTTTTCTAAGCCACCCGCATCAAAGCCATCCATGACTGACGCGGATGGCCGGTTTTCCCTCGAACTCCCCAAGGGCAACTTCTATATAGCCGCTACAAAGAAGGGCACCGGCACCAAGGACACACTTGAGCCGGGCGACCTCTACTCGTTTTATGGCGGCAACCCCGTTGCCGTTGACCCCGCGCGGCCCGCTGAGATTACGCTGAACCTGGTAGTCAAACCGCCGTTGAGGCCAGATACGGATACGGCGGACGGGCGGGGCGGCGTCGAAGGCATAGTGACATACAATGGAGAGCCGCTCGACGGGGTGGTGCTGTACGTGTACCTGGACGCAAACGATTACTTCCACGGTATGGGTTATTACATGTCCCCGCCCACCGGTGTGGACGGAGCGTTCAGGCTGAAGATGAGCGAGGGCACGTATTACATCATAGCGAGGAAGCGGCGTGACGGCATGAGGGCGGGCCCGCTCCACGAGGGCGACTACTTCGGCTACCTGGACATCAACCCCGTGGTAGCGCACAAGGGCAAGGTGATTAACGTCGAGCTGCCCGTCGTTCAGAAGGTCGAGAAGGCGTCGCCCGGCGGCCAGGGCCGGACGGTTATGAGGGGGGTCATAAAGGACTCGCATGGAAACCCCGTGATGGGCGCTTATGCGTGTCTGTACAAGGGTGCGGACATGGTTGACAGGCCCGCGTTCGTGTCGAAGCCGACAGGCCCGGACGGGGCGTTCGAGGTGGACGTCCCGCTCGGCGGCGAGTTTTACTTAGGCGCGAGGGACACTATAGGCGGCCCACTTGAGCCCGGCCAGCTCTGGGGCAGGTACAACGGAAGCCCTGACCACAAGGTGAAACTCGACACGGGCAGCGCGGTCGAGGGACTAATAGTTACTGTGGACAAGGTGGAGTGAAGTAACGCCCCGCTCAGGCGCGGTGCACTTTGTTCATCTTCGGAGCCACGGCTCAGTATGGTTGCCTCAGTCCCCCTCTTAAGATAAGAGGGGGATGGGGGAGTTATGATATGGATGGTGGGCGGTGCCCACCCTACAATTATATGCGCATATACATATTAACAGCATCGTTAATGGCCTTTCTCTTCTGCGCATCTTCTGCGTCCGCAGCCGCCCTGCACTACAACGACGGCTCCGTAATATCCTCAGACACATCATGGCAGGGGAAAGTAGAGGTGGAAGGCATACTGTCCGTGCCGGACGGCGTTACCCTCACCATCATGCCGGGCACTGTGGTGTCCTTCATGAAGACTGCGGCCTCGGTCAAAGAAGGCGGCGAGGGTGAAGCCTCAGAGGTGCTCATCCCCGGAAGCGGTATCAGAGTCGAGGGCAAGGTAATAGCCGAGGGGACAAAGGACGGAGTAATATCCTTCACCTCTACAGAGCCAAAGCCCGCGCCCGGCGACTGGGGCTGCATATTTCTGGACCATTCGAAGGGAAGCGTATTTAAGTACTGCCGGTTCGAGTACTCCGCCTATACGATTCACGCCCACTTCTCGCGGCTCGACGTGTCGCGGTGCATTATAACAAAAAACGAGGACGGAAGCCGCATCGGGGTGAGCAGGGTCGGCTTCGACCACTGCGACATAACCGACAACACGGGCAAGGGCCTTAACTTCCGCCAGTGCGCCGGGCATGTGACCGACTGCAATATTACAGGCAACCAGGACGGTATATTCTTAAACGAAAAAGACGCCGGTATTAAGATAGAGGACAATAATATATATTCAAACAAGGGCATGGACCTCCGGCTTGGCGAGTTTCACAAAGAGGACGTTACGCTCGCGGGCAACTGGTGGGGGAGCGCGGATTTGGCTGAGATAAAGAAGCGCGTATACGACCATGACGACGACCAGGAGATAGGCGCGGCGGTAATAGTACCTGCCGGGAAGATTGTCGTGGGTGCGGGTGTAGGCGGTGGTTTGTTGGTGTCTGTCAAATGGAAGTTCAAGACAGGAGGGTATGTGGACTGCTCGCCTGCGATAGACCACGGCGTGGTCTACTTCGGCTCGTGGGACAAGGGCTTCTACGCTTTGAAGGCGGATACCGGGGAGCTTCTCTGGAAGTTCCAGACCGGTGACTGCGTGGACTCCTCGCCCGCCGTGTCTGATGGTGTTGTTGTGTTCGGCTCGTGGGACAGGAATATATACTGCCTGAATACAAATGACGGCTCGCTAAAGTGGAAGTACACTATGCCCCCATCTAACTTCGACGACCACAGGCAGGCATCGCCAGCTATTGGTTACAAACGAGTATATATGGGTGGGTTTGATGGGAAGGTTTATGCACTTGATATTGATACAGGCAAGAAAATCTGGGATTTTCAGACAGAAGGTCCGATAAGAAGCCGTCTTATTTATGAAAGCTGGATAATTGTTGGAGAAGGGCCTATAGGGTATGAAATATTAATAGGAGGTTCGGCAGATGGCTCTCTCCATGCATGGGATGTCAAGAACGGCATGCAGGAATGGTTCTTTAAAACAAGCGGTGCAGTTTTTTCGTCTCCTTCGGTCGGTTTTGAAAACATTGTTAGACCCCCTGATTGTATGGATTGTCCAAGTGGTTCGACACCATCAAAAATATACTTCGGTTCACGAGATGGCAATGTCTACTGTAACCTATTCGATAAAAAGATATGGAGCTACACCACCGGCGGCCCGATAGAGTATTCTTCTCCATTAGTTGCCAATGGTCTTGTATATATAGGTTCCACCGACGGCAAGCTCTACGCACTCGACCGCGAAAAAGGCACGCTTGCCTGGTCTTTCGACTGCGGGGCTGTCATATATTCGTCACCCGTGCTATCAGGAAACAGGGTTGCCATCGGCGACAACGCCGGGCACGTGTACTTCCTTGATTCGAAGACAGGCGCGCCATGTGGGACGTTCCAGGCCGGGGACGCCGTGCAGGGCCTATCGGCGGGGTCTGACGGGACTGTATACACCGGCTCGCGCGACGGTTACCTGTATGCCCTCTCAACATCCGAATAACGCTTGCCGTGGCACGGTTCTTGCTTTAATAATACTTGGATGGAAGCGCGTCTTAAAGTATAATGGCATGTGAGGTTTGCAAAATGATGTACAGGTTTATCTTACTCGTATTGATAATAGTTTTCACACCGTTGACCGCATCTGCGGACACGCTGGTTTCGAGCGTACCCGGCGGAAGCATAACGGGGAAAGTCGTCTGGACCGGCAGCGTCACGGTCGCCGGGCCGGTCACGGTCGAGAAAGGCGCATCGCTCACCGTCAAGGCCGGCACCATAGTCAAGTTTGCCGCTGGCGCGGGCCTGACTGTTGCGGGTCAAATGAAGGCCGAGGGCATAAAGGGAGCGCTTGTCACGTTCACCTCCGCAGCCGCCAGCCCTACATCGGGCGACTGGGCAGGCATAGCGTTTTCGGAGGCGGACGACGGTTCCACGCTTAAGTTCTGTCAGATAGAGTACGCGGCTTCGGTCGGCATCGCCGCATGTTCGCCATCGGTCAGCTCCTGCGTAATACGCTCAGGGGTGCAGGGCATCGCTGTGGCGCGCAAGTCTACCTCCCGTCTGTCCGGCAATACCATCAGCGACATGTCCGACTGCGGTATAACCTGCCAGATGGGCGCTACGCCGGTGATAAGCGGCAACACCATCAGGAAGTGTGTACAGAACGGCGTCATATCCTCCAAGGATTCCGGGCCAGTCATAAAGGGCAACACCATAACCGGCTGCGTCGCTGGCATCAACCTCTCGAAGGATGTCCCGCCGGTCGAGGATAATGTGATAAAGGAGAACACCACCGGCATATATACGACTATGGCCGACAATGGGCTTGTGCTTCGCGGCAACCATATAACGGCCAACGCCAGTGGCATCCTGTGCCGACAGTTTTCAAGCCCTACCATAGAGAAAAACGATATATCAGGCAACAAGGAACAGGGTATAGTATGCTACAGGGCCTCCAGCCCGGTCATATCCCGAAACCGGGTGTCCAGGAATGGGGTTGGCATTTTCTGCGAGCAGCTCTGCAACCCGCGCATAACAGCCAACGACATTCACGACAACGACAAGGGTATATACCTGGACCTCTCGTCTTACGCCATAATCAAAGGCAACAATATCTACGACAACAAGGCGCAGGTGGAGCTTGGTAACATGTCGTCCGACTGGGAGTACAAGGTCAACAACAAACCGGTCAGAGGCGGTCAGGCCCAGAACATCTCGATGGCTAACAGGGGCAAGGCCGTCGCGCAGGCTGTCGAAGACAGGGCACAGATAATGGGGTATGTGGACGCCACAGGCAACTGGTGGGGCGACAAGGGCGTGGCCGAGATGGACAAAAAGGGCGTGGATGCAAACATAGAGGGCTTCATCGACTACTACGACGTCCCCACCCGCACCTATGAGGGTTATTCGGGCATATACGTGCAGGACCGCATAAAATACGAGGGCTGGAAAAAGTCAAAGATAAAGGACGCGGGCTATTAGTGCCGTGGAAAGGAGCTTTTGGATGGTCAGGTTCCGGTATATTGTATTGGCGATGCTGGTTCTGGCGATTGCGCCGCACGCTTCATTCGCCGCAGGGGACGGAGTTGTGAAGGGGAAGGTGAACTACCAGGGCAAGCCGCTCGAAGGGGCGACGGTGTACCTGTATGCGGACTACAAGGGCGGGTTCAAAGGCAAGGCGGACTACCAGGCTGGGCCGACGAAGCCGGACGGCCTGTTCGAGGTAGCCCCTGCCGCAGGCCGCTACTACCTTGTTGCGAGTAAGCAGCTAAAGGGCGTAGGAGGCGAGCTTGTCTCCGGCGATTTCTACTCGTACTACGGAGGAAACCCGGTGACGGTAGGCGGCGGAGAGACCATCAACGTGGGCATTAACTGCAGCCCCGTCATGGACACGGGTGGCAAATACAAGGCAGGCGGGACTGGCCTGCGCGGCAAGGTATACGCGGACGGAAAACCGCTCGACCGCGCACGTGTAACGCTCTACCAGGACGGAGAGACCATATTCCGGGGCATAGGCTACGCATCGGTGCTGACCAGCAAGGAAGGCGAGTTCTCGTTCAACCTGGAGCCGGGAGAATACTACATAGTAGCGAGGAAGCGCGCGGGCGAGGACAGAATGGGCCCGTTGGGCGAGGGCGATTTCTTCGGTTTTGCGCACGACAACCCGGTAGAGGTCAAGCCCGACAGCTACACCGTGGTCGCCATAAACACGGTCAACAAGCTGGTCAAGGTAAAGGACGGCGGCCAGGAGGTCACGCTCGGTGGCACCGTCAAAGCCGGCGAGACGGTCATCGAGGGCATCGTGAAGGACAAGGCGGGTAAGCCCGTCGCAGGGGTGTACGCGAGCGCGTACAGGGACTCCATGATGACGCAGAAGCCGGACTTCATATCCAAGGTGACGGGCGTGGACGGTACATACACGATAAGCCTGTCCGGGGGAGGCGAGTATTTCGTCGGAGCCAGAAACACCATAGGCGGGCCCGCAGAGAAGGGCGACCTGCTCGGCAGGTATGCGGGCAGCGAGGACCACTCGGTCAACATAAAGACCGGCGAAAAGCTGAAGGGCGTAGATATAACAGTAGAGGTGGTGGAGTGACCATGAGATTCGTTCCGATTCTAACCGCGCTTTTCCTGCTGGCGTTTGCCGGGGCGTCATTTGCGGACGACACCGCGAAACTCGTAAACGCGGCCCCGCAGGGTATAGGCTTCGAGGGCCGCGTGGTCTGGCAGGGCCAGGTGCTCTCCGGCGCAAGGATATACGCATACAAGGACTTCGACGACCTCCTTAAGTGCAGCCCGGCGGCGGTGTCCGGGCCGACTGCGGACGACGGCACTTACAGGATGGACGTGCCCGCAGGCAAGTATTACCTCGTGGTGAAAAAGAGGGCAGCAGGGGCAGACGACGGCCCGCTTGCAGAGGGCGACATGTTTTCGTTCCACGGCAGCAACCCCATAACCGTTGCACAGGGCGCATACACGCACGTGGGCTTCCCTACGCTCAAGCAGCCTGCGAAGATGACCTATGAGGACTCGAATGAACCGGGCTCAGGCTCGATTGCAGGCGTGGTAACGTACCAGGGCGAGCCGCTCGCGGGTATAAACGTGACGCTATACTTAGACCCCAAGGGCGACTTCAAGGGGATGGGGTATTCAGCCGCGCCGCCTACCGGGAAGTCCGGCAGCTTCAGGGTGGACTTCCTGCCGGAGAGCGACTACTACGTTATAGCGAGGAAGCGCGCAAACGGAGCGAACGCAGGCCCGCTTAACGACGGTGACTACTTCGGGTATTATGCGTGGAACCCGGTCACCATAAAGGCGGGCAAGGTGGCGAAGGTCGCATTCGAGGTGATGAGCAAGGCGGGCGAGATCGGCAAGGAAGACAGCATGTTCAGGAACACCGGCACAAAGATAGCCGGACGTATACTCGACAAGGACGGCAAGGTGGTAAAGGGCGTCTACGCATTCGCATACGAAGATAAGGTGATGGGCCACAAGCGCCCGTCCTTCATATCGCGTGAGGTGGACGGCAACGGGAATTACGTCATTAACTTAGCAAGCGGCGGCGTTTATTACATCGGTGCGCGTTCGGCATACGGGGACTCGCCTGGCCTGGGTGAATGGTATGGCAGGTACGACGTCACGCCCGACCACTCGGTCGTCGTCAAGGACGGCCAGCGGGTGGACGGGATAGATATGGTAGTGGAGAAGATACTGCCGTAAAGGCAGGGGCTGGTTACTAGGGGCTAGGGGCTGGTAAGAATGAGACTTCTATTAGCAGCGTTGTGCTTTATTATTGTCACAGGCGTCAGCTCAAGTTATGCCGCCGAGCCTTTGTTCCTCGACAAGGCGAGCATTGAGCATGACACCACTTGGAGCGGGACGGTTATACTGCGCGGGCAGAACGTGGTTAAGAAGGGCGCGACCCTCACCATCATGCCGGGCACGGTTATCAAGTTCGTATGGATAGACGACGACGGCGACAACATAGGCGACGGCGAGCTGAACATCGAGGGGCATATTATGGCCAGGGGCACGAAGGACAACATGATAACCTTCACCTCCGCCCAGCCTGAGCCAAAGATGAAGGACTGGACATTCCTGATGATCTCTGTCAACAGGGACAGCGTCATCGAGTACTGCGTATTCGAGTACGCATTCACCGGGGTGCAGGTGCACTACTCTACCGCCACAATTAAGAACAACCTCATCAGGCACAACTTCGAGGGCATAAGGTTCTCTACGACCGACGTGGACATAGAGCATAACGACATCGTGGACAACACCTACGGCATGCGCTACGAGTCGCGCGGCTCCAGGACGTCCGTGACCAATAACACGTTCAGGGACAACCAGTACGGGTTCTTCCCCGTGCAGAAGTGCACGTCCACCGTGAAGATAAAGGACAACAACATAACGAGCGCGAACTACAACGTGAACATGGGCGAGAACCAGCGAGACGACCTGGACTACACCAGCAACTGGTGGGGCACTGTGGAGCCGGATGCGGTCGCGGCAGGCATGTTCGACAAGGGCAAGGACGAGACACTCGGGCGCGTGATATACGAGCCGTATTTAAAAGAACCGGTAAAGGGGTGCGGGATACAATGACACACAAATTTGACAGGCGCGCATTCATAAGGGGTGCGGCGACGTGCGGCCTTGCGGCTACCGGGCTTAACCTTATCGACGGCATGGACCCGCTCGGCATAATGGGCGGGGCGTGGGCGGCCGGGGACAGCAGGCCAGTTGTATCGGTCGTAAAGGACGGCGCACCATACGCTATGGCCGTCGCTGCCGTCAAGGCCCTGGGTGGCATGGGCAAGTTCGTCGGCAAGGGCGACGTGGTGGTGGTCAAGCCGAACATAGGCTGGGACAGGACCCCTGAGCAGGCCGCGAACACGAACCCGGAAGTTGTGAAGGCCGTGGTGAAGATGTGCCTTGACGCAGGTGCAAAGCAGGTGCGCGTCATGGACAGGCCGTGCAACGATCCGCGCCGCTGCTACAAGCGAAGCGGCATAGCGGACGCGGTCGAGTCGCTCGGTAACCCTGCTGCGGTGGTCGAGCACATGGACGAGCGCAAGTTCGTGAGCATGCCCATAAAGAAGGGCAACACGCTCGACGCCTGGACGTTCTACAAAGACGTGCTTGACGCGGACAAGGTAATAAACGTGCCCATCGCGAAGCATCACAACGCGGCCCGGCTGACCATGAGCCTGAAGAACATCATGGGCTGCCTTGGCGGGAACCGGGGCAACATACATCACGACCTGGACGCAAACATAGCCTCGCTGAACTCTGTGATGAAGTTCGACCTGATAGTGATGGATGCGGTTCGCATCCTCACTGCCAACGGGCCGCAGGGCGGGAACGTGCGGGACGTGAAGACCATGAACACCGTAATCGCGGGCACGGACCCGGTGGCGGTCGACTCTTACGGCGCGACGCTCTTCGGCATCACGGCCAAGGACGTGCCGCATGTAGTGTACGCCTCGCAGATGGGGCTTGGGGAGATGGACCTGGGCCGCGTGAAGTTTATCAACGTGAAGTTAGGCTGACGCCAGATGCCATTCCCGCACATATTACTTGTGGCTTTTCTGATGATCGTACCGGCAGGTGCGTCGCCTGGAAAGCAGCGGGCCATGTTCACGGACGTGACTGTTGCATCTGGCATACCGTCTGTTAAATACGCGGAAGGCGTAAACATCTTCGACCTGGACGGCGACGGCATGCCGGAGATATTCCTGCCTGACGTGAAGGGCAGGGACAGGCTATACAAGAACATGGGGGCCTGCCGGTTCGAAGACGTCACCGACAGATCGGGTATAAAGGAAAGCGGCGGCATAGGCGCGGTATGTGGAGACGTCAATGCCGACGGCTTGCCCGACTTATACGTGGTGCGCGGGGCATATCCTTACGGGCTGAACCTGCTTTATACCCAAAGGCCGGATGGCGGCTTCGAGGACGTTACTGACAAGTCCGGCGCGGCAAGCAGGAGGAACGGCATAGGCGCGGTGATGGGCTGCCTGGTCAGCGACGGCCTGCCTGACATATTCGTGGCCAACTGGGGCGTGGACACGCTGTACAAGAACATGGGCGGTACGACGTTCAGCGACGTCACAAAAGACGCAGGGCTCGACACCAAAGGCAAGAGCTGGGGCGCGGTATTAGGCGACTTCAACGCGGACGGAAAACAGGATATATTTGTAGCGCGCGGCGGCCCGGGGACCACAGACGACAGCAGGCTCTACATCAATAAAGGCCACGGTACGTTCGACGACCGCTCGGCCTCGTCCGGCGTAAATGGAGTATCATGGGCGATGGGTGCGGTTGCGTCCGACTTCGATTGTGACGGCGACTTAGACCTGTTTGTCACGTGTTATGACGGCCCGGACCATCTGTTCATCAATGACGGCAGCGCGCACTTTACCGACGCGACCTCCGCTTCAGGCATCACGTCCGGTCACAGCATGGGCGCTACGGCGGGTTGCGTTGATAACGACCTGTTGCCGGATTTGGTCGTGGCGGGTTTTACCGGCCCGGCAAGGCTGTATATCAACAAGGGCGGAGGAAAGTTCAGGCTGGCCGTGGCCGCATCTTCCGGTCTTGGTCCGGACGCAAAGAACGAGGGTGTAGCACTTGGAGACGTGGACGGCGACGGCGACCTGGACCTGTATGTTGCCAACTACGACGGGAACAACCGTCTTTACAGGAACAACCTGAAGGGCGGGAATTTCATAAAGGTGCGCGTTAAGGGTGGCAAGCGGAGCGCGGCTGGCGCGGAGGTAAGGCTCTACAAGGCTGGCAAGTTATTGGCGAGGCAGGACGTGCAGGCGGGTTACGGGTTTTGCTCGCAGTCTCCTATGGAGGCGCTGTTTCGGATTCCTGACGGCGACGTGCGGTATGACCTCACGGTCACTTTTCCCGGCGGGTTGGCAGTTAATAAAAATGGTGTAGGTCCCGGTGTGCTGGATATTGGGTGTCAATAGAGTTCAAGGAGGTTCAGGCATGTTAAGACGTATGGTAGTGATTGTAGTTTTGATTGTCGCGGCGGTAGTGATGGCGGTGTCCGGCCCCGCGCACGCGTGTGTAGGCAAGACCCTTGTGATAGGGAGCGTGAACACGCCGGAGCTCTCCACCACCGCGGAGATGTTGTCCGTGCTGATAACCGAACGCACCGGCACTACCGTAGTCGTGAAATACTTCGACAACTTCCCGGCATGCTACGACGCCGTCAAGAAGGGCGACGTGGACATACTCATCGACTACACCGGCAGGTGCTACACGGACGTGCTGGGCAAGCCCGCCGAGCAGGACGCGGGGAAGGTGTTCTCGGCGGTCAAGGAGGCGTACCAGAGAGACATGAACCTCGTCTGGCTGGAACCGTTCGGGTTTTCGGACACGGCGTCGGCCAAGCCGGGCAGCACCCCTGCCATTGCCGCCCCCGTGGTCAGGAAGGACACCCTGAACAAGTTCCCCGCGCTACCCAGGGTTATAAACAAGCTTGCGGGCAAACTGGACAACGACGTGATGTCCAAGCTGACCTCCGACGGCGGGAACGGCAAGACCAAAAAGGTGACGCGCAAGTTCCTGAAGGACAGGAAGCTGATATAAACTTTACCGCAGAGACGCAGGGGCGCGGAGAAATTCGTTTGTATTGTCATTGCGAGGAGCCGAAGGCGACGCGGCAATCTCACTCTAATAAATTAAGGCATTAATATGCACTACATCAACAGACGCAACTTCCTGAAATCAGCCGCCATTATCGGCGCAGGCGCAGCTCTATCGCCCGGATTGTTGGGCGATGCCTGGGCTGCGCCGGAAGGCCCGACAGTGGTGATGGCAAAAGGCGGCTCGCCCGGCCCGCTTGCGCGCGCGGCTGTGTCTGCGCTCGGCGGCATCGGCCAGTTTGTCAAGAAGGGCGACAAGGTCGTCGTCAAGCCGAACATCGGCTGGGACAGGAAGCCTGAATTTGCCGCAAACACGCACCCGGACATAGTGGCCGAGGTTGTCAGGATGTGCCTGGAGGCGGGGGCCGCGAAGGTGATGGTATTCGACCGCCCATGCAACGACCCGCGCCGCTGCTATACCAACAGTGGCATAGCGCCCGCGCTCGAAGCAATAAACGACCCGCGCCTCGAAGTATCATACATAGACGAACGCAGGTTCAGAGAGGCTGCGATACCTGGAGGCAGGCTCCTTACCACGTGGTCATTCTACGAAGAAGTCTTGGACGCGGACAAGTTCATCAACCTCCCTATAGCCAAGCACCACAGCGCGGCGGTGCTTACGCTCGGCATGAAAAACGTGATGGGCGTTATAGGCAAGAACCGCGCGGTGCTCCACAAGAGCATACACGAATGCCTGCCGGACTTGAACAGGGTGGTCAAGTCGCACCTGACTATAGTAGACGCGACCCGAGTGCTCGTGGCGAACGGGCCGCAGGGCGGCAGGCTTGAGGACGTGAAGAAGCTGGACACCGTTGTCGCGGGCCGCGACATCGTAGCGGTAGACAGCGTAGCGTGCACGCTCTTCGGGCTCGGCCCTGCCGATGTGCGCTACGTCCAGTTGGCCGAGGACGCAGGTCTCGGCGTGGCTGACCTGGCAAGGATAAAGATAAAGAAAATAGCGGTTTAATATGATAGGAAATTGTTTGTCATTCCCGCGAAAGCGGGAATCCAGATTTTAAACCTGGACCCCCGTTTTCACGGGGGTGACAACTACGGTGCAATGAGTCTATGCGCATATTAAGACGTCTCTCCCAACTCCTGATATTCCTCGTATTCGTGTTCCTGTTTCTGAACACGGAGTACAAGGACAACGACGTGTTGCCCTATGCGGTGAACGTGTTCCTGCGTTTGGACCCGCTCGTGGCGGGCGCGGCGGCACTTGCTGGCAGGGCGCTGATAGGACTTGTGTGGCCCGCGCTGATAGTGGTCGGCCTTACCCTATTGCTTGGGCGGTTCTTCTGCGGATGGGTCTGCCCGCTTGGAGCCGTGCTCGACTTTACGGACTTTGTCGCCTTCCGCAGGCTGAAAAGGGTTCGTGTGCCGGATAGCTGGCGCAGGGTGAAGTACCTGACGCTTTTGTTCCTTCTCGCGTCCTCGCTGTTCACCTTGCAGTTCGTGTTCCTGCTGGACCCGATAAGCCTGCTTATACGCTCCTTCACGGTGGGCGTGTTCCCCGCCGTCAACCTTGTGATTAACGGGCTGTTCGGTGCGCTCTACAATACTCCGGTCGCCCCTGTGTCCGAGCCTGTGTACGGTTTTTTGAAAAACCACTTCCTTGCGTTCGAGCAGCCGCACTACAGGATGGCGGGCATTGTGGGTTTTATATTCGTCGGCATTCTGGCCCTCGAATATTTCCAGAGGCGCTTCTGGTGCAGGAACCTCTGCCCGCTGGGGGCTCTGTTCGGGCTTCTGGGCCGGTATGGCCTTGTGAGGAGGCGCGTGAACGAGCCGGACTGCATTTCGTGCGGGCTGTGCGAGAAGTCCTGCCGGATGGGCGCGGTGGGCGACGGCTTCGTCACGACAGACTACTCCGAGTGCATCGGGTGCATGGACTGCCGCGCGCTCTGCCCGGAGGGCGCGGTGCGCTTTTCCGGAGGCGCGCCTGTCATGGGCGAGGCCCTCGGTTTATCTCGTAGAGAAGTCATATATTCGCTTTCGCTCGGCGCCGTGTCCGTGCCGCTATTCGGCTCTGAGGCGTACGTCAAGGCGGCTGACCCCCGGCTGATACGCCCGCCGGGCGCGCTGGCCGAGGACAGGTTTCTTGCGAGGTGCACGCGCTGCGGCGAGTGCATGAGGGTGTGCATAGCCAACGGCCTCCAGCCGTCATTGTTCGAGGCTGGCCTGCCTGGTCTTTGGAGCCCGGTGCTCGTGCCGAGGGTCGGGTACTGCGAGTATAACTGTACCCTCTGCGGGCAGGTCTGCCCGACCGGCGCTATAAAGCGGCTCGACCCGGACACCAAGAAGAAGGTGAAGCTCGGGCTTGCGGAGGTGGACAGGAGCCACTGCCTCCCCTGGAAGGGCGACTCGGAATGTATCGTGTGCGAGGAGCACTGCCCGACCGCCGACAAGGCCATCAAGCTTCGGGAGGAGAAGGTGCTCACAAGGACGGGTGAGGTCAGGACGTTCAAGCGGCCATACATTGACGAGGCCCTGTGCGTTGGGTGCGGCATCTGCGAGACGAAGTGCCCCATGACCGACCGTGCGGCGATATTCGTAACGTCACGCGGGGAGTCCAGGGCGGATGCGCCGATGCTCCTGTAGTTATTGAAAATTATATGGGTTTGTGATAGTTTGTCCGGGCAGGTCATAAACGCTTAGGAGGGGTGGATGAAGAAAATTGTATTGTGTGCGGTGGTGTTGGGGCTCTCTGTGGCTGTCGCGGGTTGCGCGGGCATAAGGAAGGCGTCGGACGCAGGGAAGTACGAGCAGAAGGCGACGCTTGGCGACGAGGCCGCGGTGAAAACACTGATAGACGCGCTCCGCTCTGACGACAAGGCCGTGAGGGACGCGGCATACAACTCCATCACTACCGTGGGAAGCCCTGCAGTCCCCCAGCTAATCGCAGCGCTCGACGACCCGGACCCGGCCATCAGGGAGTACGCGGCTGGCGCGCTCGGAAACATTGGAGACGAGCGTGCCATAGCCCCGCTATTAAAGGTGCTCGATTCGGGTGGCGGCAGGAGGTATGCGGCCGCTTGGGCGTTGGGCGAGATGAAGGCTGTTCCGGCGATAGACAGGCTCATCAAGGCCCTTGGCGAGAAGAACGAGGCGCTCCAGAAGGAGTCTACGCGCGCCCTCATCAAGCTTGGCGAGACAGCGGTGCCCGCACTCATAGTGGCGCTTGAGAGCGAGAACACGGACACCCGCAAGTACGCTGCAAGGGCGCTCGGCGTGATACAGGACAACCGCGCAGAGGAGCCGCTTATCAAGGCGCTCAAAGACCCTGACAACGAAGTGACTGCCGCTGCCGCGCTCTCGCTCGGCTCCTGCGGGAAGCAGAAGTCAGTCAAGCCGCTGATGGACGCGCTTTACTCCCCTGACCTGGTCACAAAGGTGAACGCGTCCATTGCGCTCGGGCAGTTGAACGCTAAAGACTCGGTGGATGAGTTGACAAAGTTGATGGATACCGACGCGGACCCGTATATGCGCGAGTGGTGTGCAAGGGCGCTTGAGAACATCACCGGGAACCGTTACAAATACAAAGACGAGAAGGGCGCTATGGTCTACCCGTACAACCTTTACAGGTAGGCTGTACCATCTCGAAGGCATCTCGACATAGGCAGGTGGCGCGCCCCATCTGCCTTTTGTTTCGGCGGGGTGCAAGCCCTCACCCCTAACCCCTCTCCCCTGGGGAGAGGGGAATAAGGTTGCGGGCGCAACAAATTATGCCATACAAGTTGGAAGAAATAGAATGAAATACCTCTTTATAAAAACTCTTATGCTTTTGCTTACCGCGCTGTCGCTCGCTGCGTGCGCAGGCGCGAAACCCGAATACTATGGGATGTCGAAGCCGGGCGGCGTGGAGGGCCTGCTTTCCTACGAGTCTGGCGCGCCAGTGCCGGGTGCGGAGGTGTACTTTTACACCGAACCGGACAGGAGGTTCAGGGGCCCGGCAGATTTCATGGCTGAGCCAACGGGCGAGGACGGCAGGTACATGGTAGAGCTCCCGCCGGGCAGCTACTGGGCCGTCGCACGTATGAGGGCATCAGGCAGCATCGCGGGGAGCATCCAGAAGGGGGACTTCTACTCGCGCGAGGCATACGGCCCCATAGATGTGACGGCAGGCGTAACCGCGAGGGTGGACCTGGCACTCGTGGAGCAGACCGGGAACATGCTGTTCAACGTGTTCGCGGGCAAGGGCGCCGGACAGGGCGTCAGGGGAGTGGTCAGGGACAGGGACGGAAAACCAGTTGCGCGTGCATATGCATTCGCGTACAAAGATTCAAAGATGGCCGGAAAGCCGGACTACGTCTCCGAGTGGACGAGGGATGACGGTGTGTACGCGATATATGTGCTTGAGCCGGGGACGTACTACATAGGTGCGCGCACGGGTTATATGGGCGTGCCGCGCCCCGACGAGCCATACGGCAGGTACGGGTCCGCAAAGGAACACTCCGTAGTTGTGGAGGATGGCCGGTTTGTAGAAGGTGCGGACATAACGCTGAAGCGGTTCTCCGACTTCAGGTAATATTTTTTAGTCACCCTGTGCTTGACGGAGCCTGCCCTGAGCGTAGCCGAAGGGGGGCCCAGGGACTTGAAGGTCTGCTATGCCTGAACATGCCAACATAAAGGACCGGCTGGTCGGGGCGTTCTCATCGCTCCGCCTCGCCGTGGTCCTGCTCATCATAATGGCCACGGTCTCCGTGGTGGGCACGCTTGTCCCACAGGAGCAGCTCCCGCTCTTTTACATCCGGCGCTACGGCCAGGATACCTACCATTACCTGAAACTCATGGGCGTGATAGACCTCTACCACTCATGGGGCTTCAGGGCCCTGATGGGCCTGCTGTGCGTAAACCTGACTGTCTGTACTGCGCGCCGCCTAAAGGGCGTATACCGCCGCACCATGACGCCGGTGGTGGAGAGGGCCGAGCATGAGATAACGGCGATGAGGATATCCAATACCTTGCCCTTGCCGGAAAGGGCGGACGTGCTCACGAGGGCCCTTTCGGAAAAGGGGTACAGGATAAGGCAGGCCGGGCGCTGCGTTCACGGCGCAAAGGGCATCGCCGGCCCCTGGGGCGACATGATAACGCATGCCAGCATACTCCTTATCATGCTGGGCGCGCTGGCCGGGAGCCTCGGCCACGTGGGCACGGTCAACGTCTACGAGGGCGGGAGCGCCGTCGAGTATTACAACTGGAACGACACCGCCGACCGGCCTTTGGGTTTCGAGCTCTGTGTGGACAAGTTCACCCTGCAGTTCTACCCGGCGCATCTGAGGATAGAGGCGAGAAACCGGGGCACAGGGATGAAGGCGGGCTTGTTCGACACGAGGGAAGGCGGGGCGTTCATGCTGCCCGGCACGGAGTACCTCATAGTCCCGGAACGGATGGACCAGGACAAAGGGGAGGTGACGCTCAAGGTCTACGACGGGGGCAGGCTTGCAGGAGTATACGACACGGCAGTTGAGGACGGCGGGCCGACCGCGCCGCCACTTTTTGATTATTCGTTCGACCTCGTATCCCATGAGGCCCCGATATTGAAGGACGTGGCGAGCACGGTCAGGATGGTAAGGGGCGGTGTTACCCTCGATCGGGGTATAGTCTCCATAAACAACCCGCTAAAGTTCGAGGGCCTGTCGATCTACCAGACATCGTACGACAGGGACGAGGACGGCAGGTACTACTCAGGTTTTCAGATAGTGAGGGACCCCGGAATCCCGCTGGTCTGGTCCGGTTTTGTGCTCCTCCTGGCGGGGCTGGTCCTGTCGTTCGGCTTCCATCACCGGCAGGTCTGGGTGTACGTGGGCGACGACAGGTCCGTAATCGGAGGCTCCACCAGCAAGGACTGGAAAGGTTTTATGCGCGAATATAGCGGGATAGTCAAGACCTTCATGCAGGAAGTGGAGCCTTGAAAATAATAGGACTCAGGGCGAAGGTGGCGCTCTTCGTGTCATGTCTTGTCGTGGCGGTGATAACCATAAACGCCGCCATAACTATCAGGACCGAGAGGGACGAGCGCGAGAGGCAGCTCCGTGATCGGGGCAGGTTTTTTGCCAGACTGACAGCGACGGACGTGGTGCGCACGTACGGTTCATTCCCGATGGGCATGGGTGGTCGGGACGCGGGGGAGTCCGACCAGCGCATGGCCAAGTTCTTCAGCTACTACCCGGACCTGACCAGGCTCATGGTGATGAGCGACAGCGGCCAGGTGCTTTATGATTCGGGTGGCGGAGGGGCTTCGCAGGCCGGGCCGAGGCATACGGAGGACAAGGCGCTGTTGGAGAGGCTCAAGTCGCCGGAGATCGACCTGATGGAGACGTCTGGGCCAGATGGCGAGAAGCTGATGGACATCATCGCCCCCGTGACAGAAGGCGGAGGGCCGCAGTTCATCAAGGTGCGTTACATCATATCCTACCGCTCGATGGAGGAGAGGCTGGCTGCAATCAGGCGTGAGTTCATGCTCCTTGCGGGTTTCTTCATAGCAGCGGGTGTTATAGCTGCGGCGGTGTTCTCCGCGAAGCTCACCAGGCCCATACTCAGGCTGAAGGAAGGCGCGGGGGTGATAGCGAGAGGCAACCTGGACCTCACCGTGCCGGTCGCGGGCACCGACGAGATTGGGGAGCTTGGCCGCTCTTTCAACAGCATGGCGAAGTCGCTGAGGGAGCACAGGAGGGACTTGGAGGAGGCCAACAGGAGCCTCCTGTCTGCCAACGAGGAACTTAAGGAACTCCAGGGCGAGCTTGTACGCTCCGAGAGGATGGCCGCAGTCGGGCAGCTTGCGGCAGGCCTCTCGCACGAGATAGACAACCCCATCGGCGTCATACTGGGCTTTGCCGAGCTTCTATTGGAGGACATCCCGGAGGGCGACCCCAGGCGCGAGGACCTGATTACAATCCTGGAGGAAAGCAAGCGCTGCAAGCGCATAGTGAGGGGGCTGCTTGACTTCTCGCGACCGCCTGTGTTGGGTGTGGTAACTACTGATATAAACGAGGTTGTCGTGAACACCGCTGAGGCCGCGCGTTCCCAGCGTACCTTCAGGGATGCGCGCATAACACTTGAGCTTGCGGATGGACTGCCTTCCCTGCAAGCCGACCCCGACCGTCTCAGGCAGGTGTTCATGAACCTCTTGCTAAACGCGGTGCAGGCCATGCCTGAGGGCGGGGATATCACGGTCGGAACCGCTATTGACGAAGGCGGGCGGGTAAAGGTGACGTTCAGGGACACGGGTATCGGCGTCGGGCCGGAGGACATGCCCAGGATATTCGACCCGTTCTTCTCTACGAAACGGCCCGGTGAGGGCACAGGGCTGGGCCTTGCTATATGCAGGAGGCTCATTGAAGAGCAGGGCGGGGCCATCGAGGCCATGAGCGAGCCAGGCAAGGGGTCGGTATTTACGGTGAGCCTGCCCGTAGGCGGCCCCGAAAAGGCTTGAGGGATGGGCGTGGTTGCGATATAATACAAGACTGTCAGTTGTAGTTGCCCCATTCATGGGGCGCTTTTCCAATGACAGCAGAGGTATACAGTAGATGCCTGGTGAAAAGATACTTGTAGTCGACGACGAGCCTGGGATGAGGAGCCTGCTTGGAAAGGTGCTCACCAAGGAGGGCTACTTCGTCACTACGTTCGAGAAAGGCGAGGACGCCCTTGCCGCGATGGACGGCGAGGACTACGACTTAGCGGTGCTCGACATAGAGATGCCCGGCATGAACGGCATCGAGCTTTTGAAGAAGATAAAAAAAAGGGCGCACGGCCTGAACGTGGTGATGATAACCGCATACGGCTCGCTCCAGTCCGCAGTCGAGGCGATGCGCCTGGGTGCGTACGACTACCTGACAAAACCCTTTGAGATGGAAGAGATAAAGCTGGTCGTCGAGAAGGCGCTCGAACGCGAGAGGTTGATAACCGAGAACCGCGCACTCCACGAGGAGCTCGAGGAGCACTACCGCTTCACCGGCATAATAGGCAAGAGCGCGAAGATGGAAGAGGTGTACGACCTTGTGAGGCGCGTGGCAACCACAAACGCCAGCGTGCTCATACAGGGCGAGTCGGGCACCGGCAAGGAACTGATAGCGCGCTCTATACACTATAACAGCCGCAGGAAGGGCAGGCCGCTCGTGATTCTCAACTGCGCCGCGCTCGCCGAGGGCGTGCTCGAATCGGAGCTCTTCGGCCACGAGAAGGGGTCGTTCACCGGGGCCTTCAAACAAAAGGCTGGGCGCTTCGAGCTTGCCCACAACGGTACGATATTCCTGGACGAGATAGGCGACATCCCTGTCCCTACTCAGATAAAGCTCCTCCGCGTACTGCAGGAGCACGAGTTCGAGCGGGTGGGCGGGGAGAAGACGATAAAGGTGGACGTGCGCATAATAGCGGCCACGAACAAGGACCTGATGACTGCGGTGAAGGAGGGCAGGTTCAGGGAGGACTTGTATTACCGCCTGAACGTGCTGACTGTGAACATGCCGCCCCTCAGGGAGCGTCGCGAGGACATACCCGAACTTGCCACACACTTCCTGGGCCGATTTACCGCAGAGACCGGCAAGAAGATAGAGGGCATTGAGCCCCCTGCGATGGAGATGCTGGTGCGTTATGACTGGCCGGGCAACGTCCGCGAGCTTGAGAATATTATAGAGCGCGCAGTCGTGTTGGAAAAGGGGGGAGCAGTCACCCCCGTGAGCCTCCCCCTGACCCTGAGAGAGGGTTGGGAGGAGGCTGGCGCACTTAAGATACCGGAGGGTAAGGGCAGTATCACCGATATACTGGAGGACCTGGAAAGACAACTTATTGTCAAAGCGCTCAGGGAGAACGGGGGTTCGCAGACCGCCGCCGCCGCCGCGCTCGGGCTTAAAAGGAGCACCCTTCGCTACAAGCTTGAGAAATACGGGCTGGTTGCCCCGGACGACGAAGAAGAGGCATGATGGCACGAAAATTGCACTATCCGGGTATTACATGTTATCAGCAATAAGATGGTTCAAGTACATAGCCGCCGGGCTCTGCCTCGCGCTCGTGTTCACTATGAGGGCCCTTGGTGCGGACAGTACCTCCGTCGAAGGCGTTATCAAAACTGACACGGAATGGCACGGTGAGGTGGTGGTACAGGGCGACGTGCTTGTGCCGGAGGGCGTGACGCTAACGGTAGCACCCGGCACGAAGGTGATTTTCATTCCGAGCGACAGCACCAAGATAGAGCCGATGTTCCTATCCATGCAGACGGAGTTATTGGTGCGCGGCACGCTCTTGGCCAGAGGCGTGAAGGACAATCGCATAAGCTTCGGCCCGGCGCCTGAGGATATCGCTGACAAGAAGCCCGCGCGAGGCGACTGGGGCGGTATTATATTCGACGGGCCGGCGACGTCCAAGAGCGTCATAGCGGAGTCTGACGTCACGATGGCGGACACTGGCGTGACGTTCTACGGCGCATCGCCGACCATAGAGGGTTGCCGCATCACCGACTGCCGGTACGGCCTCGTGTGCGTGGGCGGCTCGAAACCGACTGTCAAAGGCGGTACCGTCACGGCTTGCGAGTATGGAGTGGCGGCGTTCATGGGCGGCAGGCCGACACTTGCGGACTGTGCCGTAGAGAAAAACGAGCAGGACTTCATCACGAAAGAATAAAATGGACTTAATACAAGGCATAATGACTGGAATCGGGGACATGCTCTCAGGCGGGAGCATGGCGGCGCTCTATGCAGGCGCGTTCATCCTGGGCGCGGCGCACGCCCTCGAACCGGGCCACGGCAAGACGGTCGTCGCTGCATACCTTGTGGGCTCTCGTGGTAAGGTATACGAGGCGGCGCTCCTGGGCCTGATAGTCACGTTCACGCACACCTTCAGCATAATAGTGCTTGCGGTCATAACCAAGTACGCTGCGGCAGGTTTTACGGATAAGGAACTCCACACTTACCTGGGCTTTGTTGCCGCTATACTGATACTTGGCGTGGGTATCGCAATGATGTTTGCGCGTTGGCGTGTGATACACAGGCTGCATCATCACGGGCACGATCACCACGACCACGGGCATGATCACGATCACCATGACCACGGACACGACCATGACCACGGGCATGAGCACAGCCACGGTCTTGGAAGCCATACTCACTACCAGCCTGCGGCGGGAGAGGCTTTGAGCTTCTGGAAGCTCTTTGCGCTCGGCGTGTCGGGCGGGCTTGTGCCATGCCCCGCCGCGTTTGCGCTCCTGCTCGCGGCTGTATCGGTGGGCGCGCTTGCCAAGGGCCTGAGCCTTGTGCTGGTGTTCTCGCTTGGTCTGGCCATGACGCTCATTATCATAGGTATAGGCGTGGTCAAAGCGGCGGGTTTTGCGGGCAGGTTCATGAACACCGAGCGCTACGCGCCCTACGTGGCTATGGCGAGCGCTGGGCTGGTCACGGTCATCGGACTGGTTACGCTGTTGAACGCTATACGTGACCTGCGGTTGATGGGGTAAATCTCAAAATGTAGGGTGGGCTATGCCCACCAATAAGGTGTGGTGGGCATAGCCCACCCTACAAAATTAACATGGGGTGCGTCAGAAAAATGAGGCTGTCGGTTATTATATTAATAGCGCTTTTCCCCGCGTTCGCATTTGCGGACGAAGCCCCTGTTACGCGCCTGCACGACCAGACATACAATACTGACCAGACGTGGAGCGGGGTGATAACTATAGACGGCGTTGTGCAGTTTGCGGTGGGTACAACTCTTACCATACAGCCGGGCACGGTGGTGAAGTTTACGAAGACTGATACTGACGGCGACGGCATAGGTGAAAACGAGGTATACGTGCAGGGCCGCATCGTGGCTAAGGGGACTGCCGACAGGCCCATAGTGTTCACGTCGGCAGAGGCCAGGCCAAAGCCGGGCGACTGGGGCGCGCTAAATATCATGGTGAGCGAGGGGCAAAGTAACGAGATAGAGGGCTGCGTCATAGAATATGCGTACCGGGGCTTCCACATGCATTTCTCGAAGGCGACGCTTATCAACTGCACGATAAGGCACAACTACCTCGGGATTCAGTGCCAGGACTCCGAGCTTGTGGTTTCTGGCTGCGACATCAGGGACAACAAGGGCGCGGTCGTGTTCAAGGACTCCAAGCTCAAGATAACCGACAACCGCATAACGGACAACTACTGGGGGATACGCTTCCTGTACGGGGAGGCAGAGCTGACCGGCAACGTCATCACCGGCAACATGGTCAACGGCGTTACGTTCCGCGAGAACAAGGTTGCCGCGTCTGGCAACGTGGTCAACGGCAACCGGAAGGGTTTCTCAGCGGAGGACGCGGATGTGGAGCTTAAGGGGAACTCCATAAATGAAAACGCCGAAAGCGGGGTCTACCTGAAGCACACGAAGGGCTTGGTCATCGGGAACCAGATAACGGCCAACGGCAACTCCGGCATATCGGTGGAGGACTCGCCCGCCCGCATAACCGGGAACAACATCGTGGCAAACGCGGCATATGGGGTGGACAACAACGGCTCTATGGACGTGGACGCGGCAGGCAACTGGTGGGGCGTACCGGACGCCGCCTCCGTGCAGAAGATGGTATACGACAGGGCGGACGACCAGAAGCTGGGCAAGGTTATAGTGGCGCCGGTCGCGGTAGGGCCGCAGTAACCGATAGGTGAGCATGATTATCAGAAGAGCTTTTATTATAACGCTGCTTTGCTTTTTGATTCTGCCCGCAACTGCCCGTGCGCATTACGAGGGAGAGCTTCTGCCGGACTCCGTCGCCGAGATGGAGTATCGCATGATAATAAGTATGGCCCCGAAAGACACGCTCACGATGAACAAACTTGGCATGGTCTACCTCAGGCAGGGCAAATTTGACAAGGCAAAAGCGCAGTTCCTTGATATAATAAAGGTAGACCCCAAGAACTTCGACGCGCTCGACAGCCTCGGCATGACGGCAGAGAAGTCAGGCGATTACAAAAAGGCGGTGGAGTGGTACGGCAAGGCCCTGTCAGTGAAGGACGATGACGGGTTGAAGCGGAGGATGGGCGCGGCGGCACAGAGGCTTAAAGGCAGGTAAACCATCTTGGCGGAGGCTACATTGGCTAATACTTTGCGGTGCGCTTTGTTATTAGTGTTGACTGCGGCATTGTTATCTATTACCGCCTGCGCGAGCGTGGGGTCGAAGGTGGCCGTGTACGAGCCGGGCGAGCTTGGCGAGAAGGAGCTGGGGCTTTACAACATCCTTGAGGACACCGTCTGGCAGGGCCGGTTGAGGATAACCGGCGACGTATTCGTCAAGGAAGGCGTCACGCTTACCATAATGCCCGGCACGGTGATAAGGTTCGACTCCATAGCGCCAAAGCTCGAAGCGGACGGCGGCAGGAACATGCTTGGGCTAGATGCGCCTTATTTCCCCCAGGCCGAGCTGATAGTGCGCGGCAGGCTTATCGCGGTCGGCACGCCCGACCAGCCAATAGTGTTCACGTCCTCCGACAAGGCCGCTATGCCCGGCGCTTGGGGGGCGGTGAGCCTGCTTGGCAGCAACGGCAACATTATAGAGTTCTGCCGCTTCTACTATGCGTACAACGGTATTCATAACCACTCCTCGACAGCGGTTGTCATAAACAACGTGTTCTCGCAGAACGGCACAGCGATATCGTTCAACAAGGAGGGCTTTGAGCACCCTTGCTGGATGTTTATCGAGCACAACACGATAACCGGGAACAAGTCCGGCATCTCCGCGCGCAACAGCATAGTGAACATAGCGTTCAACAATATCTCTGACAACGAGTTTTATGGCATATGGGTTAAAAACGGTAACGACGCACGCATCGCCTACAACGACATAACCAGGAACGGCAAGGGCATATACCTATTTAAGGCGGAACCGACGAAGATAAGCTACAATAACATCTACGACAACGTCGAATACAATATCGCGCTGGCTGAGGAGAACGCGAACGACGTGAACGCGGCCAATAACTGGTGGGGCACGACAGACCCCGCCGCCATCTCCAGGACCATATTCGACAAAGGCTCTGACGAGACCCTGGGCAAGGTGAACTTCGAGCCTATGATGAAGCACGAAGTAACGGGTACTACCAGGTGAAGATACCCACCATCAGAGTAACCATCTTTGCGATATTATTCCTCGTGACTACGGAGGCCGTGTGTCTGCCCGCCTCGCTTACTGCGGACACTGTGTGGTCTGGTACGGTGCATGTGGAGGGTCAGCTCGTGGTAGAGAAGGGTGCGACCCTGACCATAAACCCCGGCACTAAGGTTCTTTTTAAAAAGGCCGCTCCGGACGAAGAAGGGCTGGCGGCATCGGGGATTATAGTCAAGGGCACGGTTGTCGCCGCCGGGTTGCCGGGCGCCAGGATAACCTTCACCTCCGGAGAGGTTAAGCCCGCGTCTGGAGATTGGGGCGAGGTCAAGGTGTCCGAGAGCGCGGGCAGTTCGTTTGCGGACTGCGACTTTTCCTACGGCGGGTGGGGGCTGCACGTACACGAAAGCGACCTCAAGGTCTTGGGCTGCACCTTCAGGGACAACAGCTCCGGCGGCATACGCGGGAAGGCGGGTAACGTCGAGGTTACTGGCTGCGACATAGAGGGCATGGACATCGGCATCAGGTATTGGAAGGGTGCCCTTTATGTACATCACAATACCATATCCAGGAACAAGACGGGCATCTTCCTGCGGCAGGAATGCGGCGCGGCGAAGATAGACCACAACAACATATACGGCAACGATGATTATGACCTGAAGCTCGGAGACGGCCAGAAGGAAGACGTGGACGCGCGGTACAACTGGTGGGGCGGGGTGTTGATAACGGACATCAGGGGCAAGATATACGACAAGAGCAGGGAGACCTACATCGGCAGGGCGATGATCAACCCGGTGCTGAAAGAGGCGGTCTCCATAAACGAGGTACGATGAATAATATCAAGAGAAACCCGGACGTGGTCTGGCGCGAAGAGGAAGAGGCAAGGGACGAGGTGGTCGCCGCTATGCAGCGCGGGGAGGACGCGTCCGGCGAGGGGACTGTGCTGCTCATAGTCTCCGGCATGATGCACCAGTTGAACATACTGGGCGGCGAGATATGGAAGCTCATCGACGGGTCGAAGGGTGACGGGGAGATTGTGGAGGAACTACACAAGGTGTTCGACGTTGACAAAGACGTCCTCAGTGAAGACGTGCGCGCCTTTCTTGAGGACCTGAAGTTCAGAGGTTGGGTTAGCTATGAAGAATGATGGTAGGATACCGTCCGCGCCGATAACCGTCAACTGGACGCTCACCTTCAGGTGTAATTTCTCCTGCATGCACTGCTACTCGCGCGTCGAGAAGGCGGGCGAGCTGAAGACCGCCGAGGTCAAGGAGATAATGAGGAAGGTGGCTGCTTACAAGGTCCCGTTCATCAACTTCGGCGGTGGGGAGCCTCTGCTGAGGCGCGACCTCTTCGAGCTTACGGAGTACGCTACCTCGCTCGGATTCCACGTATCGATGAACACCAACGGCTACCTGATGGACGCGAGGAAGGCGGCACGGGCCAAGGAGTCCGGCTTCAAGACCATAGGCGTATCGATAGACAGCCACGAGCCGGAGGTGCATGACGCCTTTCGTAACACGCCCGGCAGCCACAAGCGCGCTGTGCGTGCGGCAAAGCTGCTCGTCGAGCAGGGTATCAGGCTTACCATATCATCCGTGATATGCCGCATAAACCACCTCAAGTTCGAGGAGCTGGTAAACCAGGCCGCGGAGCTGGGCGCGGAGCAGATATCGCTGCACAACTACAAATGCACCGGCTTTGGTATGACCAACAAGGACGAGTTAGACCTGACGCCAGAGGAGTGGATGCAGTTCTACTTAAAGGCCCTTGAAGTGAAGGCAAAAGAGACGCGCATACGCATATCGCTCGACGACCCTATCACAGCCTCCATACACAAGTCGACAGAGGCCGCGATAGTCAAGGGCAGCACCTGCGGGAAGCTCTCGCTCAACATAAGGGCCAACGGGGACGTAACTCCGTGCGGCTTCATACCCGTGGTGATAGGTAACCTGCTGAAAGACGACCTGAAGGACCTGTGGGACACCGCCCCCGTGCTTGACAAGATGCGAAACAAAAAGCCCCGCGAAAAATGCCTCACCTGCGCGCACTACGAGGACTGCCTGGGCGGCTGCACCGCGCGCGCCTTTGCCATGACCGGCGACTTCAACGCCCCCGACCCGCACTGCTGGGTTGGGAAGTAGGAGCTGCTCCGGGACGCGGCAATTTCATCCATGATTCTGTCATTGCGAGGCCCTGTTTTGGGCCGTGGCAATCTCATCTGCATTTTTCCACTTGACATTCAGGCCGCTTTCATATAAACATATATTTATATGGAAAAGATGGCGACATTCTTCAAAGCGCTCGCAGACGAGACCAGGCTCAGGATACTCAAGCTACTTGAAGGCGGCGAGTTGTGCGTGTGCGACATCACCGCCGCGCTCGACATGACCCAGCCGAACGTCTCGTTTCACCTTGGGATACTGAAGGATGCCGGCGTCATCAAAGACCGTAAGGTAGGGCGGTGGAGCTACTACGACTTGGATTTATCCGGCATGGTCAACAGGGTGGTTGTCCCAACCGCGCTTGAACGCGTCGAAGGCACCAGGATAAACAGAGACAAAGAACGTCTCAAGGGTTTCAAGGCTGTCAAGGACGGTGCGGCCAAGTGCTGCTTCGGTAAGAAAGCATAAATGGAGGTATATATATGCACAGAGGCATAGCGGGCAGGCTCTCGTTTCTGGACAGGTACTTGACCCTATGGATATTCCTCGCGATGGCGCTGGGCGTGGGCATAGGCTGGGTATTTCCCGGCGTGCAGGGCCTTATCAACTATTTCTCTGTAGGGACAACGAACATCCCAATCGCCATTGGTCTTATACTGATGATGTACCCGCCGCTCGCGAAGGTGCGCTACGAGGAGATGGGCGACGTGTTCAAGGACTGGAAGGTGCTCGGGCTCTCGCTCGTGCAGAACTGGGTGGTCGGGCCCGTCCTCATGTTCATACTCGCGGTGAGCTTCCTGAAAGGCTATCCTGAGTATATGGTCGGGCTCATCATGATAGGGCTTGCGCGCTGCATAGCGATGGTCATCGTATGGAACGACCTCGCATGCGGCGACAGGGAATACGCGGCGGGGCTCGTGGCTTTCAACTCCGTGTTCCAGGTGCTGTTCTTCTCGCTTTACGCATATCTTTTTATCACCGTGCTGCCTTCGATGCTCGGCCTTGAGGGTGCGGTGGTGAACGTCACCATATCGCAGATTGCAAAGAGCGTGTTCATATACCTGGGCGTGCCGTTTATTGCGGGGTTTGTCACGCGCTACACACTAAGGAAAATAAAAAGCAGGAAGTGGTACGACCGGGAGTTCATACCGCGCATAAGCCTGATCACGCTCGTGGCGCTTCTTTTTACCATAGTGGTCATGTTCTCCCTGAAGGGCGAGTATATAGTGCGCCTGCCTTTAGACGTGCTGAGGATTGCAGTGCCTCTGTTGATATACTTCCTCGTGATGTTCTTTGTCACATTTATCATAGGCAACAAGATGGGCGCGGACTACGAGAAGACGGCCACGCTCTCGTTCACCGCCGCGTCCAACAACTTCGAGCTTGCCATAGCGGTAGCCGTGTCTGTGTTCGGTATAAACTCAGGTGTGGCCTTCGCGGCAGTCATAGGGCCGCTTGTGGAGGTCCCCGTGCTCATAGGGCTTGTGAACGTCGCTTTATATTTCCAGAAGAACTGGTTCGGGCCTTCGAGGTGCAGGGTGATGAGGACGGGGCCGTATTAACATGAAGGGGCGTACTCGTGTTTAAGTCTATTGCCGATTACATAGTTTATAGCCTGGCCGGACTGATGCCCGGCACTACTGCGGGCGAGTCTGCGAACTTCTTCGTCTACGAGACGGTCAAGATATTCCTTATGCTGGCCGTCATCATCTTTGCCGTTTCGGTTATCAGGAGCTACTTCCCGCCGGAGAGGACGAAGAAGATACTCAGCCACAAGCGGACATTCATCGGGAACATCATGGCCGCGCTGTTAGGCGTGGTTACGCCGTTCTGCTCATGTTCTGCCGTCCCGGTATTCATAGGGTTCGTGGAGGCGGGAGTGCCGCTCGGCGTAACCTTCTCGTTCCTTATCTCATCCCCGATGGTCAATGAGGTAGCACTCGTGCTTCTCTGGGGCATGTTCGGCTGGAAGATAGCACTGCTGTATATCTCGGTCGGGCTGACTGTGGCCATTATTGCCGGCCTTGTGATAGGCTGGTTCCACCTTGAACATTGGGTGGAGGAATATGTATATAAGATGCAGGTAGGAAGCCAGGAGTGCAGGATACCGCTTTTGAAGGACAGGGTTTCCGGTGCGGTCTACAATACAAGGGAGATAGTCGGCAAGGTATGGCTGTATGTGCTCATAGCAATCGGGATAGGCGCGTTCATTCACGGTTATGCGCCCGAGGACTTCCTTGTCAGGTTCGCAGGAAAAGGCAACCTATTTGCGGTCCCTGTAGCCGTGCTCGTGGGCATCCCGCTATATTCAAACGCCGCAGGCATAATCCCCATCGTATATGCGCTCATGGAAAAGGGCATGTCAATGGGTACGGTGCTCGCCTTCATGATGTCAGTTACCGCGATTTCACTACCAGAGATGATAATATTAAGGAAGGTGCTGAAGCCGCAGATGTTAGGCGTGTTCGCAGGTATTATGGCCGTGACCATAATAGCGGTAGGCTATCTATTTAACGCTGTGCTGTGAGGTGGATTATGCTTATATGTCCGGTCTGCGGGAGGGCGTCATGAAAATCTCCAGGAAGGTCTTGATAGTTGCCGCAATCATGCTATTAGCGGTAGCGGCGGTCGCTATAAAAATACTTACCCCCGTCAGGGCGGGGTATGTTTCGCCTCAGAAGCGCCACCTTGTCCAGGAAGTATTCGGCACCGGCACGGTCGAGGCGAGGGTGCTCGTAACGGCGGGCAGCAAAATAACAGGACGGGTAAAGAAGCTCTACGTTGACCAGGGTGATTTCGTGAAGAAGGGACAACTCCTTGCGGTGCTTGAAAGCGAAGACCTTCGGGCCCTTGTAAAGCAGGCCGTGGATACCCAGCAAAAAAGCGTGTACATGGAGACCGCGACCAAAAGTGACCTTGTGCGCTCTCAGGCGAATATCAAGGCTGCCGAGTTTGCAGTGCAGAAGTCCGAAGCGACCATGAAACTTGCCAGGCAGACTTTAGAGCGGTACGATGCGCTTTTCAAGAAAGGCATGGTTTCAAGGCAAGACTTGGATGAGAAACAGGCCGCACTCGATGAGGCTATGCGCCAGAGGGACAACCTTGAGGCTGTAGTGACAGCCGCCAGAGCAGATACGGAAAGGGTGAAAAATACCCTTGAAGCCGCCAGACACGAGACGGGCGCAGGGACGGCCTCTTCGACATACGCCAAGGCAAAGCTTGAAGATACGCTTGTCAGGGCCTCGATGGACGGAGTGGTTGTCAGCAGGGACGCCGAGGAAGGCGACGCTGTTGTACCCGGCAGTTCCATCTTCCGTATCGCAGACCCGGAAACGGTCTGGGTAAAGGCGAACATTGACGAGGCTCTGGGAGGCGGGATAGCGCCGGGAAACCTTGCCCAAATTTATCTTAGAAGCGACAGAAAGACGCCGCTAACGGGGAATGTATCGCGGGTTGCCCAGGAGTCCGACCGCGTAACCGAGGAGATGGAGGTTGACGTGGCCTTCCTCTTGAACGAGAAGGGCAGGCTTCATCTGGGCGAGCAGGCGGATGTTTATGTAAATGGCCGCGAGAAAGACTGCCTTTCCATCCCGATAAAAGCCGTCACGGTTAGAGAAGGCAGTACAGGCGTATTCATAGCCTCAGACGGCAAAGCACGCTTTGTGCCTGTAAAGACGGGCATTTATACAAAAGAGTTCGTTGAGATAGCGGAGGGGCTGAAGGAGTCCGACAAGGTCATCATGCTGAATGACAACTTGAACTACAGGCTTAAAGACGGTTCAAGGATTAAACTGGTATCGTCGGCTAACGGAAGCACCAGGAGATGATAGACCTTGCCATTAAAGACATCGGCTACCGTCCGAGGCGTTTCATTCTTACCTGCATAGGCATCGGGATGCTCCTGATGGTCGTGATGGCGATGGGCGGGATATACCGGGGCCTGGTGGACGACGCAACTCTCATGGTGGAAAAAACAGGCGCTGACGTATGGGTTGTCCAGAAAAACACCAACGGGCCTATCGCCGAGAGTTCCCGGATACCCGAAGACCTGAAGCATACCCTCGGTGTGCTGCCCGGCGTAGTGGACACAGGGGCGCTTTCGTACCAGACCATACAGATAGACTGGAAAGGCAAGCCAAAGAGGCTTTTCGTAATTGGCTATGACCAGAACCTCGGGCTTGGCGGCCCCCCGGATATAGTCGCAGGGTCGCCTATCCGTAAACGGCACTTTGAGACTGTAGCAAGCGTCAAGTCTGGCCTTAAAATAGGGGAAGTCCTGTCCCTTGGGCAGGACGATTACACGGTCGTCGGCCTGACAAAGAGCATGGTGTCACCGTCTGGTGACCCGGTTATCTATCTTACATTGGCCGACGCCCAGAAGGTGCAGTTTCAAAAAAACAACGAGGCCATTAGGAACGACCGCGCCAAGCTGAAAACCAAGATAGCGGCCATTCTGCCAGAAACAGCGGATAAAGAAGGTATGGCCAATGCCCTTGCGGGCGATACCCATATCGTAAATGCCATCGTCCTGAAGGTGAGGGACGGTTATCCGGTGAAAGACGTGATCGCCGCCGCAGAGGGGTGGAAGCATTACCGCGCCTTCACGGTTGCCGAGCAGGAAAATATACTGACAATGGGGATGATCGAGAAGTCCAAGAAACAGCTTGGGCTGTTCCGCATAATACTGCTCATCGTGTCCATGGCGATTATAAACCTCGTGATATACACGCAGACGCTGGACAAGATAAGGGATATCGCCACACTTAAACTTATTGGCGCGCCCGACTGGACGATTGTAAGGCTTATCGTGGAGCAGTCGCTGCTTTTGGGGTTCTTCGCCTACTGGATAGGCTATCTGCTGATAAACCTGACCTACAGTTATTTCCCGAGGCGCATCCTCCTTGTGCCTTTTGACATGAAGGCGCTTTTCGTGGTGGTCATGTTCATCTGCGTAATTGCCAGTTTTACGGGTGTCCGTTCAGCCCTCAAGGTTGACCCCGGCCATGCCCTGGGAGGCTGACATGAAGGAAGTGGTGCGCCTTTCAAACTTGAGGAAGGTTTACGGCTCCGGCGATACCGAGGTTGTGGCCCTTGCCGACGCGAATATGATACTGCACGAGGGCGAGGTATCCGCCGTCCTGGGGCCTTCAGGTTCGGGAAAGACCACCATGCTGATGTGCCTTGGTTGCATTACAGAGCCTACTTCGGGGAAGATGTTTATAGAGGGCGATGAGGTTTATGGAGACGGCGGCTGGAAGAAACGAGACTTAAGACGTCTGAGGCGAGAAAAGATGGGGTTCATATTCCAGGCCCACAACCTTATCCCTTTCCTTAGCGTACTTGATAACGTGGTGATTGCCTCCGAGCTTGTCGGGACTCCCCGGAAAGAAGCGGAAGCCAAGGCGATGGAGCTTCTGGAATACCTCGAAGTCGCGCACCGGGCCTACAAGTTCCCCGCCACGCTTTCCGGCGGCGAAAAACAGCGGGTCGCCATTGCGCGTGCCCTAGTCCACGGCCCGAGCCTGATACTGGCGGACGAGCCAACTGCGGCACTTGATACCGACAGGGGCAAGAAGGTTGTAACACTGCTTAAAGACCTTGCGAAAAAACGGGGGGTCGGCGTGATAGTGGTTACCCACGACGTGAGGATGGTGGAAGGGTTCGACAAGGTCTACCATATGGATGACGGAGTGATAAACGGTTAAGTCGGCTTTTAACAAATGCAAACAAAGAGGTGAGTATGCTTATATGTCCGGTCTGCGGAAGGGAGTTTGAGGAAGATGAAAAGAAGGAGGGCGGATGGGATTGTCGCTGCGGGGAGTTCATACCGGAAGGCATGGTTGTGGATACCGAAAAGCTCGACTGCGGCGGCGGGTTCATAAAGCGTCCGCTACATTGACAAGCAGTTATAATAAGGAGGTAGCTTATGGAGATAAAGGTTCTGGGGCCGGGCTGCGCAAACTGCCATAAGATGCATGAGATGGCAAACAAGGCAGTGGCTGAGTTGGGTGTCGACGCAAAGGTGGAATACATAACTGACATGGCGGAGATAATGAAGTACGTCATGTCAACGCCGGGGCTTGTTGTAAACGGTAAGGTGAAGCACGCAGGCAGGCCGCTGCCGTCGCTGGACAAGGTCAAGACGCTCATAAAGGAGGAGATGGAATGAACGGGTTATCCAGGGTAATAGCGTTGTCGTTTGTTATCGCTTCCGTCTTAGTATCAGTGGGCGTGATGGAGGCGCGGGCCGCTGGCGCCAAGGCAAAGGTAGAGGCGGCACAGGCAAAGGGCCTGCCTGTGTTCGTGGACGTGGGCAGGACTTCGTGCGTGCCGTGCCAGTTGATGGTCCCTGTACTGGCCGAGCTGACAAAGAAGTACAAGGGCCGGGTGGAAGTGGTATTCGTACACATGGACGAGGAACGGGACTACTCCCGCGAACTCGGCGTGACGATGATACCGACCCAGATATATTTTGACAAGGACGGCAAGGAACTCGCGCGCCACATAGGTTACATGCCGGTAGAGGAGTGCGAAAAGATGATTAGCAAGGCTGGCCCGGTGGGGCAGGGAAAGGTCTGCGGGCCGGGGAAGGTCTGCAAGTGAACCTGAGCGAAAGCATTCCCGCGATAGTACAGGGCCAGCCGATACTTGCGTTCGGTGCGGCATTCCTGGGCGGGCTGTTGTCCGCCGCTAATCCTTGTGTGCTGGCAACTATCCCGCTTGTGATAGGCTATGTCGGCGGGTATTCGGGCGGGGACAGGAAGAAGGCATTCCTTTACTCGCTGTCGTTCATACTCGGCCTGTCCATCAACTTCACGCTTCTGGGTGTGGCGGCGTCGCTGATGGGACGACTGATGGGGGGCCTCGGAGTATGGATGTATGTGTTCGTCGCGGTGGTGGCTATTGTCATGGGCCTTTCGCTTATGGGCCTTTTTGAGATACCCGCGCTGGTCAAGAGCGACATAAGGCCGAAGTCGAGGGGGCTTGCCGGGGCCTTTGCTATGGGTTTCATATTCGGCGTGGTCTCCTCGCCATGCGCGACTCCCGTGCTCGCAGTCATAATAACCTACGTGGCCTCGGAGGGCCGGGTGCTGTACGGTGGCGCGCTGCTGTTTATCTACGCGCTCGGACACTGCGTACTGATATTTGCGGCAGGCGTATCGGTGGGCTTTGTCAACGGGTTCATAAACTCGAAGGGGCTCGCGAAGGCATCGGGCTACATAAAGAAGGCAAGCGGCGCACTGTTGGTAGGCGTCGGCGGGTATGTAGCAATAACCAACATCTTTTAGAGGTCTGATACGTCATGTCTAATGTCACCAGCATTTTGGATATATTGAAGCACCTGCCAAAGACCAACTGCAGGCAGTGCGGGGTCAAAACTTGTATGGCCTTTGCGGATGCGGTGATAAAGGGCCTGCGTCGCATAGAGGAATGCCCGCATGTTTCAGCCGAAACAATCGCGCTCGTAGGCGGCAACATACAGGAGCGCGCGTCCATAGAGAGAGAGCAGGAAAAGGCGGTTGCTTACCTGAAAGGCGAGGTTGCCAGGGCTGACCTGAACGCTGCCGCAGAAAGGCTGGACACCTCGGTAGTGGGCGGAAGGCTCCTGATAAGGTCGCTCGGCAAGGAGTTCTATATCGGCGCCGACGGCGAGTTGAGTTCCCAGTGTCATACCGTAATGCCCTGGCTTGCCATACCGATGCTCAGTTATGTGCTGACCGGCGGGACAAAAAAGCCGACTGGAAAGTGGGTGGCGTTTGAGGAGTTGTCGGGCGGCAGAAAATGGGCGCGTCTCTTCGGACAGAGGTGCGAGAAGGACTTCAAGGAACTTGCGGACGGACACCCCGGCCTGTTTGGGGACGTCACGGCTATCTTCAGCGGTACCGCCGGTGGAGGCGACATAAAGGCCGACGTGTCTTTGGTGTTAAGCCCTTTGCCCGGACTGCCGCTCCTGATATGTTACTGGATGAAGGAAGACGATTTCGAGTCCAAGTTGAAGCTGTACTTCGACGCCACGGCCGAAGACAACCTGAACATCGAATACATATACACGCTCTGCGTCGGGCTTGTAATGATGTTCGGGAAGATAGCATTGAGGCATAAATGACGGAACATGATAGAGGTGAGCAATGAAAGATATAAAGTTGAGCGTGCAGAAGACGTATTCGGAGATAGCAAAGGGCAACACCACCGGCTGCTGCGGGACGGCGGGGCCGAAGTATGCGCACGAGGAAGCCTTAGGCTACGACAGGAGCGACCTGGAAAAAATACCCGAAGGCGCAGTGCTGGGGGTCGGGTGCGGGAACCCGGTCGCGCTCGCATCGCTAAGGGAGGGCGAGGTGGTGCTCGACTTAGGCTCAGGCGCGGGAATAGATGTGTTTCTTGCTGCCGACCGCGTAGGGCCGAAGGGCCGGGTGATAGGCGTGGACATGACGCCTGAGATGCTCGCACGCGCAAGACAGAACGCAGAAAAAGGCGGGTATGCCAACGTAGAGTTCCGCCAGGGCGAGATAGAAGCCCTCCCTGTGGAGGACGGCACGGTAGACTGCATCATATCGAACTGCGTAATAAACCTCTCCGTGGACAAAGGCAAAACATTCGGCGAGGCGTACCGCGTACTGAGGCACGGCGGCAGGCTGATGGTCTCGGACATAGTGCTGACGAAGGAGCTGCCGCGCGAAGTAGTCAAGAGCGTAGAGGCGTACACCGGCTGCGTAGCCGGGGCGGTGATGATGGACGATTACCTGGGCGCGATGGAGAAGGTCGGGTTCAGGGACGTGAAGGTGGTCTCGTCCGTGGACGCCTCTTTTCTTGCCGAGACCACCTGCGGCTGCGGTATAATAAAGAAAGAGGACGTGGCCGAGCTTGGACTGAAGAGCATAAAGGTGTCGGCGGTGAAGGGGGAATAGCCCTCACCCCGGCATCTCTAAATCCCCCCAACCCCCTTTGTCAAAGGGGGGCGAGGGGGGATTTGTAGTTGCCCGATTTATCGGGCGTATTTGCGTAGGTGCGGTCCTCTGTGGCCGCACACATGTAAGAAGGGCCGACACATGGGTCGGCCCCTACATGATGGTCGCCCCGTCAACGGGGCATTTAATGACGGTGAGACTACGATGACGAAAGTGATGTTCCTCTGCACCGGCAACTCGTGCCGGAGCCAGATGGCTGAGGGGTTTGCCAGGGCGTATGGCGCGGGCAGGTTCAAGGTCTACAGCGCGGGACTTATGCCTGCGGGCGTGAACCCTTACGCCATACGTGTAATGGCCGAGGCGGGTATTGACATATCCGGCCAGCGTTCTAAGGCGATAGACAGTAAGCTCCTGGAAAAGATGGACATGGTGGTAACGCTCTGCGGACACGCGGACGCGCTATGCCCGCAGACGCCTGCCTACGTCAAGAGGCTCCACTGGCCGACCGAGGACCCCGTCGGCACAAGGGGCACGGACGAGGAAATAATGGCCGCGTTCAGGAAGGCCAGAGACGAGATAGCGGGTAAGGTTAGGGGGCTGGTGGACACGATTTTAATTTGACTTCCATCCCGTATCATATTAAAGTATAAGCGAGTGGAGGAAAAGCATGGAAACAAGGAAATACACATATTGGCAGGAAGGCGGGATGCTGGTCGGGTATTTAGAGGAGTATCCCGACTACATGACGCAGGGCGATACGCTGGATGAGCTTGAGGAGAACCTGAGAGACATATACAAAGAACTGAGCACCGGCGCCATCCCCCACGTCCGAAGGGTCGCCGAGTTGGAAATCAGGTGAAGAGAAGAGAGCTGATAAAAAGATGATTGACCCGCTTAAGGACTTCAACTGGTCGTCGCTTTACGAGCAGTATGACAACCGGTGTCGCAACTTTGACCCGGCTTCAGATCATTTGAAGGCTATTGCTCCAAGTCCGAAGTCAGACCGCGAGCTTTACTACCATCTCGTCCGCTCCATTCAACCATCAACCGAAGGTCGAGAGTTTTCAGCCGATCTCTACGAGGCGATGCTGTACTGGAAGCTGTACTCGAATTATCAGGCAATTGGCAACCTTCGCCGGTGGCTTGCCCCGGAAGTCCTACCCTCGCAAACGGCCAACCTGATGCGGTTGCTTGATGAATTACCGAGTCAAATCGAACGCAATGTGGGACAGGTAGTTAATCTGGTCAATAAAATGGACGAGTACAGGCTTGTTGGCATGAAGACCCCCACGGCGCTTCCGGTTAGGACAACATTTTTGCACTACTTTTTCCCTGATGTAGTCCCAATCTTCGACAAGATGGTACTAAGAGCGGTGGACGTGACCGTGCCCAATGCCAACCATAAAATAGAAGTCTTCCAGGAATACCTGCCTTTTGCGTGGGAACTTGCTGATAGACATGCTGCAAACCTTCGTGGTCACTACCGCGAAAGTTCTATCCGTTTAATTGATATGGCACTCTGGATAGTACGATAACAGGGGACACATCCCTTATTTAGAAACCACTCGTTTGAGCACCGCGCAGCTTTGCCGTTGCGCTCCTCAATCTTTAAGTGTAATATATAAAAACGGGAGTTAAAGGTGCGTTTTTACTTTGACTGGGACCCCAATAAAGCAGAAGCCAACCTGCGAAAACACAAGGTCAGTTTTGAACAGGCGTCAACTGTTTTTCTTGACCCTTTGGCCTTGACGGTATTCGATGAAGAACATAGCGAGGGGGAAGACCGTTGGGCCACGATGGGGATGGATAGCAACGAGGCTCTGCTGGTACTCGTGCATACTTTTCAGCACATTGAAAACAATGCCGTGAAGGTCCGCGTTATATCCGCGCGGAAGGCAACACGGTCGGAAATTAGGCAGTACAAGGAGGAAACCAAATGAAGAAAGAGTACGATTTCTCCAAGGGCGAAAGAGGCAAGTTTCATCACCCCGACGCTGAACTGTATTTGCCTGTCTATCTTGACCAGGATACGGTTGCAGTCCTCAGAAAGCTCTCAAAGAAAAAGGGAGTCGAGATTGGCGCTATCGTCAATGAATGGGTTAAGAAAGACATATCAATAGTAGAAGCCATAACGTCAAAATAAGATATGCTTCTTTAGCGGCCCGCCCTTAAAGGCTTTATATGACCTGTGGTTCGCAGATACCAGTCCTCTTTGTTTTATAGCCTCCCCATTAACTCACTTGACAAAGACACACTCAACTATTATATTATAAGCATGATAAACAATCAGCCAGAAGGCAGAGCCATACGTAAACCAGGGAGGCCGAGATGAAGATAAAGTGGGATCCATTCAACGACATGATGCTGGTCAACGAGTTCTTCGACCCCATTACCTCCGCGCGCGAAAAGGAGAAGACCTGCACTTGGTCGCCCGCCGTAGACGTATACGAGACCGGCAAGGACATCATACTGACTGCCGAGTTGCCGGGCGTGAACAGCGACGACATCAACCTGACCATCTATGAAAACGTGCTCACCCTCAGGGGCGAAAGGCGGTTCGAGCGGGACGTGAAGCAGGAGAACTACCACATAGTCGAGCGAAATTACGGCAACTTCTGCCGCCGGTTCACCATGCCGTGCGAGGTTGACGGTACTAAGGTCGCCGCGTCGTTCAAGGACGGGGTGATCAAGGTGACCATACCCAAGAAGGCGACGGCGAGGAAAATTAACGTGGAGCTTTCGAGGTAATATAGATGCCCGCAACCAAAGAATACTACGACGTGCTCGGCGTACCCAAAGGCTCCGACATAAAGGAAGTCAAGAAGGCGTACCGGAAGCTTGCCCGAAAATACCACCCCGACGTGAACCCCGGCGACAAAGAGTCCGAACGCAAGTTCAAGGAGATAGGCGAGGCCTACGACATCCTCAAGGACCCTAAGAAAAAGGAGATGTACGACCTACACGGAAGCGCCGCTTTCGACCAGGGACATGGCGCAGGGCCGGGCCCAGGCGGCAGCCCCGGCGGGCCTTACGGAGGATATGGCGGCGGCTTCGGAGGGTTTAGGCCTGAGGACTTGAGGGGGTACACGGAAGGCGCGGACTTCTCCGAGATATTCGGTGACATATTCGGGGCGAAAAGGCGGCCGCGCGGCCCCGCAAAGGGCCAGGACACACAGTACACCCTTGAGGTTGACCTTGAAGACGCGCTCTTCGGCTCCTCTATGAACTTAAGCGTGCAGAGAGAGGTGTACTGCCCCGTCTGCAACGGTACGGGTAACAGGCAGGGCAGCGCCGCCGCCGACTGTCCCGACTGCGGGGGCACGGGGAGCGTAAAATCCGGCAAGGGGTTTTTCTCTGCGTCCCAGACCTGCCGGAAGTGCGGGGGCAGCGGCAAGCTCAGGCTGGACCCGTGTATCGAATGTTCGGGCAGGGGCATAGTCCCCAAGTCCGAGCGGCTGGCCGTCAAGATACCGCCCGGTGTGGATAACGGCTCGAAGGTGCGCCTGGCAGGGAAGGGCGGGCCCGGCAATGCGGGCGGCGCTACCGGCGACCTCTACATTATTACCAAGGTGCGCCCGCACGGGTTTTTCGAGAGGAAGGGCGACAACCTCTACTGTGAGATACCCGTCACGATGACCGAGGCCGCGCTCGGCGCAAAGATCGACGTACCGACCAAGGACGGCATGGTCACCATGACGATACCATCCGGTACACAGTGCGGCCAGAGCTTCCGCCTCAAGGGCAAGGGCGTGCCGCACTTAGGCGGGGTCGGCACCGGCGACCAGTATGTGAAGGTGAAGGTGGACGTGCCCGACGTGCGCTCCGAGCAGGCGAGACAACTGCTCCGCGACTTAGAACGCATCCACCCGCAGGCCCCGAGGGAGAAGGTATCGTTTCGCGGCTTCAAGCGAAGGGGAGATGCGAAATGACGGAACGCGGTAAGGCGGTATACATGATTAGCGTGGTGGCCGAGATGCTCGAAGTCCACCCGCAGACCCTGAGGTTATACGAGAGGGAAGGGTTCCTCAGCCCGAAGCGTACGGAGGGCGGGGTCAGGCTGTACTCTCAGGACGACGTGGACAGGGTGCAGATGATACTCAGGCTGACGCGCGAGCTTGGCGTGAACCTTGCCGGGGTCGAGGTCATACTCTCGATGCGCGAGAAGATGGAGAAGCTGCAGACCGACATGGAGGCGATGATGGACGAGATGAAGCGGGAGTTCATTGCCGAGATGTCGAGGCGCGAGGAGATGATGAAGCACCCGCTGGTGAAGTCGCGGTCGGGCAGGATTGTAAAGGTGGAGAAGGGGTAGTGAGTATGAGACTCGATAAATTTACGGTAAAGTCGCAGGAGGCGGTGGCGGGGGCGCAGGACGAGGCCGCGAAAAGAGGCCACCAGCAGGTGGACGTGGAGCACATACTGGTCGCGCTATTAAAGCAGCAAGACGGCGTGGCAGCGCCCGTGCTGAAAAAGATTGGCGCGGACGTGAAGGCCGTCGAGGACGAGGCAAACGCCGAGCTCGAGCGCATGCCGAAGGTAAGTGGCTCCGGCGCGGCTGGCCAGGTGTACGTTACGCCGAGGCTGAACGCCGTCCTTGAGAAGGCCATGCGTGAGATGGAGGCCCTCAAAGACGAGTACGTCTCGACAGAACACATACTGCTTGCGATGGCAGAGGACACCGGCGCAGCGGGCCGGATACTAAAAAAGAACGGCGCGACGAGGGAGCGGCTTCTCTCTGTGCTGAAAGAGATACGCGGCGGCCAGCGCGTTACCGACCAGAACCCGGAGGACAAGTACCAGGCCCTGACCAAGTACGCACGCGACCTGACCGACCTCGCCCGCAAAGGCAAGCTCGACCCGGTGATTGGCCGGGACGACGAGGTGCGCCGCGTTATACAGGTGCTGTCCAGGCGCACGAAGAATAACCCTGTGCTGATAGGCGAGCCGGGCGTCGGCAAGACGGCAATCGTCGAGGGGCTTGCGCAGAGGGTCGTCGCGGGTGACGTGCCGGAGGGACTGAAGAACAAGCGCGTGGTCGCGCTCGACATGGGCGCGCTCATCGCGGGCGCGAAGTTCCGGGGCGAGTTCGAGGACAGGCTGAAGGCTGTGATAAAAGAGGTCGAGGACTCGGACGGCGGCGTGATACTCTTCATCGACGAGATGCACACGCTCGTCGGCGCGGGGGCGGCGGAGGGCGCGGTTGACGCCTCCAACATGCTGAAGCCCGCGCTTGCGAGGGGTGAGCTTCGCTGCGTAGGCGCGACTACTATCAATGAGTACAGAAAGCACATAGAGAAGGACGCGGCACTTGAGAGGCGGTTCCAGCCGGTGATGGTGGACGAGCCGGGCGTGGACGACACCATATCCATACTGCGCGGCCTGAAGGAGCGCTACGAGGTGCACCACGGGGTGAGGATAAAGGACAGCGCGCTCGTTGCGGCTGCGATGCTCTCGAACCGCTACATCACCGACCGCTTCCTGCCGGACAAGGCGATAGACCTGATGGACGAGGCGGCGTCCAAGCTTCGTATGGAGATAGACTCCATGCCGACTGAGCTCGACGAGCTCGACAGGAGGATGCGGCAGCTCCAGATAGAGCGGCAGGCGGTGAAGAAAGAGAAAGACGCGGCATCGAAGGAACGCCTCGAAGGCATAGAGCGCGAACTTGCGGGCCTTGGCGAGAAGCGTGCGGGATTGTACGCGCAGTGGAAGTCAGAGAAGGACGCCATAACAAAGATACGCGCCCTGAAAGAGCAGATAGACCAGGCCAAGACGGACTCCGACAAGGCGGAAAGAGAAGGTGACTTAAACCGCGCGGCGGAGCTTCGGTACGGCAGGCTGATACAGCTTGGCAAGGAGCTGGAAGCGCAGAACAAGGCGCTCGAAACCCTACAGGCGGGCGGCGCGCTCCTGAAGGAAGAGGTCGAGGACGAAGACATTGCCGAGGTCGTCTCCAAGTGGACAGGCATACCGGTATCCAGGATGCTCGAAGGCGAGATGGCAAAGCTCACACGCATGGAAGAAAGACTCCGCGAGCGTGTGGTAGGGCAGGGGGAGGCCGTGACGGCGGTGTCCGATGCGGTACGGCGTGCGCGCGCTGGCATTCAGGACCCGCAGCGGCCCATCGGCTCGTTCATATTCATGGGCCCCACCGGCGTAGGCAAGACGGAGCTTGCACGGGCGCTCGCCGAGTTTTTGTTCGACGACGAGAAGGCGATGATAAGGATAGACATGTCCGAGTACCAGGAGAAGCACACGGTGTCGAGGCTCATCGGCGCGCCTCCGGGATACGTGGGCTTCGAGGAGGGCGGGCAGTTGACGGAGGCCGTGAGGCGAAGGCCGTACTCCGTGATACTCTTTGACGAGATAGAGAAGGCGCACCCGGAAGTATTCAACGTGCTGTTGCAGCTCCTTGACGACGGGCGGCTGACTGACGGCCACGGGCGCACTGTGGACTGCCGGAACACGGTGCTCATAATGACCTCGAACATCGGCAGCCAGTATATTACTGAGATGAAGGGCGACGAGGACGAGATGCGCAAGATGGTGATGGACGCCCTGCGGCACACCTTCAGGCCGGAGTTCCTAAACCGCGTGGACGACATCATAGTGTTCCACCCGCTTGGCGAGGGTGAGTTGAAGGCGATAGTGGACATACAACTGGGCTTGTTAAAGAAGCACCTCGCACAGAGGAAGATAGCCCTGGAGCTGACGGACGCTGCGAAGGGGATGCTGATTACCGTGGGCTACGACCCCGCCTACGGTGCAAGGCCGCTCAAGCGCGCGATACAGAGGGAGATACTAAACCCGCTTGCGATGAAGATATTAGAAGGCGCGTTCAAAGAGGGCGACACCGCGCTCGTGGACGTGGAAGATGGCAGGCTGGTATTCCGCAGACAGGTGGAGGCGGAGGCGGCGTAAGAGCCCTCACCCCCGGCCCCTCTCCCGCCTGCGGGCGAGGGGAGAAAAAAGTTGTCATTGCGAGGAGCTTCAGCGACGTGGCAATCTCCTCCATAATTTGTAGTTGCCCGATTCATCGGGCGCATGTAGGCGCGGTCCTCCGTGGCCGCGCACGTCGCCGTATTCTGTCACTTTATTATTGACTTAGGCCGTGTTCTGTAGTTATAGTTAATCAGATACTCTTTCAAACAGGATATATAACATGGTCAGCATGGAAACCATAAAGAATTTCTGCGACCAGGTCGTGCGTGAGTTCAAGCCGGTAAAGGTGGCGCTGTTCGGCTCTTATGCCGCAGGTAACCCGACAGAGGACTCCGACGTGGACATCCTTGTCGTCATCCCTTTCAAGGGCAAGGCGGTGCGAAAATCTCTGGAGATACTGAACCGCGTCAACCCGCGTTTTCCGATTGACCTTCTTGTCCGAAGCCCGGAACAGGTCAGTGACCGGATGGACAAGAACGATTTCTTTATGCGTGAAGTCATCGAAAAGGGCAAGACGCTCTATGAAGCCTCTGACTCAGGAATGGGTAAAAAAGGCGGAAGGGGATTACGCCAGCGCGTTGCGTGAACTGCGCGCCCGTAAGACGCCCAACTATGACGCCGCTTGTTTTCACGCCCAACAGTGCGCGGAGAAGTACCTGAAGGCCTGCTTGCAGGAGGCCGACATCCCCTTTGGCAAAACCCATGACCTGCCTGTGTTGCTCGATTATTTAATTGGAAAATATCCCCTGTGGGAATCGCTGAGACCAAGCCTGCGGTTGCTGACGGCCTACTCTGTGGAGTTCCGCTATCCTGGCGAATCTGCGGACAAGTCGTTGGCGAGAGAGGCCGTAGCAATGTGCGCCAAAGTGAGAGGCTTAGTAAGGGAGTCGTTGGGAGTTGAGCATTGAGAAGGTGAATAATGAATACCCTGGTCTACGTTACCTCCCCCACCCACACCACATATTTTCTGAACGGGCCGTGCTAATACATAGTACCGGGCTATAAACCTGTCAATGCCATTTTTGCTCATTAATTGTTTTACAACCGCGTGCAATTGTTATAATATAAAGAACCGGCGGTATCCCGGTAGATGATGCGGAGGAAGCTTTGCCCGTAAACAACAGGTCAGCTAAACAGGCGGAGGCAGCGAGGAAGAAGAGGCGCACGCTTATCGTCGCGGCAGGCGCGCTGTTTTTCTTTTACTTAATCGCGAGCTTCTTCCTGGGCGAGAAGGGCCTTTTCCGCTACATGAAGATGCGGGACGAGAAGGCCGCCCTGACCGCAGACATAGCGTCCCTTAAAGCTTCCAACGACGAGCTTGGCCGTAAGGTGCAGTCGCTCAAGACCGACCCGGAATACATAGAGTCCCTCGCGAGGGAGCAGGGGCTTGTGAAGGACGGCGAGACGGTATACCAGTACGAGGACGACAAGTAGATGGACGCACCGCTTCGCATATCGTTTATGTGGCACATGCACCAGCCCTTCTACAAGGACCTGGTGACCGGCAGGTACGCGATGCCCTGGGTGCGTCTGCACGGCATAAAAGACTACTACGACATGGCGCACATGCTCCGTGACTTCCCGAAAATCCGCCAGACGTTCAACCTTGTCCCGTCCCTTATCGACCAGATTGCCGACTACTGCGACAACGGCGGCAACGGCATATACCTCGACCACACTATAAAGCCCGCGTCCGAGCTGGACAAAGACGAGAAGGTCTTCGTGCTGAGGAACTTCTTCCTTGCCAACTGGGACAACATGATAAAGCCGTACGACAGGTACTGGGAACTGTTGACCAAGCGCGGTAACGACGTGACCGACAGCGAGCTTACCCGCATGTCGAGGTACTTCTCGGACCAGGACATAACAGACCTGCAGGTGTGGTTCAACCTGACCTGGTTCGACCCTATGTTCAAGGAGGGCGACCCGTTCTTAAAGGGGCTGATACAGAAGGGCCGGGACTACACGGAGGAAGAGAAGCTCGCCCTCGTCGAGAAGCAGAGGGACGTCATGCGGCTCATCCTGCCGGAGTACAAGTCGCTCTGGGACAGCGGGAACATCGAGGTCTCTGTATCGCCCTACTACCACCCGATACTGCCGCTCTTGTGCGACACAGAGGCTGCGAGGATGGCAAGCCCGGACAGGCCGTTGCCCGCGAGGTTCATGCACCCGGAGGACGCGAGGGAGCAGGTCAACCGTGCGGTAAAGAGGTGCGAGGAAGTCTTCGGCAGAAGGCCAGCAGGTATGTGGCCGTCCGAGGGCTCGGTGAGTGAGGATATCATACCGATACTTGCTGACGCGGGCATCAAATGGATGGCCACGGACGAAGAAGTCCTGGCCAAGTCCTTGGACGTGCTGCTCGACCGGGACTTCTCCGGGGTGTCCAAAAAGCCCGAACTGCTCTACAGGCCTTACAGGGCTATGAAGGACGACCGGCACCTGGACATGGTATTCCGCGACCACACGCTATCCGACCTGGTCGGGTTCGTGTATTCGAAGTGGGACCCGAAGAATGCAGTCGAGGACTTCATAGGCCGCCTCAGGCGCATAAGGAACGACATGCGCTCGAAGGGCAAGGACGGCCTCGTGTCCATAATATTAGACGGCGAGAACGCATGGGAGCATTACAGAAACGACGGGCGGGACTTCCTGTACAGACTGTACGAGCGGCTCTCGGAGGAGTCTGAGTTCGATGTGACTACGGTCGGGGGATACCTGGCCAGCCAGACCTCGGTGGAGACACTCCCCAGGCTTTTCTCCGGCTCCTGGATAAACCACAACTTCAACATATGGATAGGGCACGAAGAGGACAACGCCGCGTGGGACGCGTTATCCGAGGCGAGGAGGGTCCTTGTCGAGTACGAGGAGTCCGCGGAAGGCAAGGACCCCGATGCGCTGAAGCTCGCGTGGGAGGAGATATACATAGCGGAGGGCAGTGACTGGTGTTGGTGGTACGGCGACGACCACTCCTCCGAGAACGACCGCGAGTTCGACGAGCTTTTCAGGAAGCACCTGCTAAACGTGTACAGCCTTATAGAGCAGGAGCCGCCCGACAGCCTGTTCATACCCATTACGCGCGAGGACAGGAGGAGCAGGCCGACCGTCGAGCTGACCTCGTTCATATCGCCCGTACTGGACGGGCAGGTCACGAGCTATTTCGAGTGGCTTGCCGCAGGGTACTATGACGTGAGCCAGGAGGGCGGCACGATGCACCGGGCGGAGAGCGTGGTGTCGCACATATACTACGGCTTCGACTTAAAGAACCTGTTCATCAGGCTCGACTCGAAAAGGGACCTCGCAGACCCGAGGATAAGCGAGCTGACCTTCTGCATACACCTCTTGAAGCCCGGCAAGTGCAGGATAGAGATAAACCTGGACCCTGCGCGTGGCGAGGTCATGGCTTATATGCTAAGCGGCGACGGGGGCGAAAACGGTGGCAAGCGCGAGAGGCTATCGTCTGTGGTGGCGCGTGACATAATAGAGATGGCGGTCCCGTTCGAGGCGATATCTGCCAGGCAGAAGGACGAGGTCAACTTCTTCGTGACCGTGAGGCGCGGGGATATAGAGGTGGAGAAGTGGCCGTACAGGGGTTTCATATCGTTCAACGCCCCGACGGAGGACTTCGAGGCCATAATGTGGCATGTGTAAGGAAACCCCTCACCCCTGTGTCCCCTCTCCCGCGAGGAGAGGGGAATCTGATTGTCCCCTCCCTTGATGGGAGGGGATTGAGGGGAGGGTGAAAGTAGGGGGTGGCTCTCTGAGGTCTTCCGCGCTTGTCATTGCGAGGAGCCCAACCGACTTCGCACAGGGCGGCGAGGCAATCTCTAAGGAGAAGGAGGCATTGTTCCATGAGCACTGTAGACACGGTTGTCTTGGGTATAATAGCACTCGCGCTATGCGTTCTCGTCTACTCGGACTATAACCATCAAAAAAAGGTTGAAACAGAAATACAGGCACGAAGACAGTTAGTTGAACAACTGGAAAACGAACGAAAGAAGGTCTTTGAGGACTACAGTAAAGACTTGGCCTCAGAAGAAACAAAGAGCGTTTGGCACCAGATGTATTGTGCGTCTAATGCGCAGATAAGGCTACAGAACATAATAGTACAGCAAAACGAAGTCCTGATGATACCTGTAGCTTATTGAGTGAGGAGGTCTACCTATGAGAACCATTATACTAATTCTGTTCTTTATGGTAGTAGCAATGACCGTTCACGCCGAAGTTTTCATGTATCAAGATAGTGCCGGGAAGTGGCACGGCGTGAATCAAATAAATGATGTGCCGGCAGAATACAGGAGTCAATGTAAAGAGACAATTCAACAGGCAGAGATAAAAAGCCAAGAAGAAGAGATGGCAGAAACGGCCAAGCAACGATGGCTTAAAGAGAAGAATGAAAAAGAATTTGCCCCTGAAAAAATCCAAGTGTTATTGCATGCCCGTGAAGCAGCGATTAATACCATGTATGAAAAAATAGAAGAAAAAATTAAGGATAAAATAGGAACTCGTTTGCCAGATGGAGCAGTAATTACAGACTATAAAATCGTAACAAGAGATTTTGAAACCATAGCTGTTGTCGGTGGAGAGGATGCATTAAAAACGGTGGTTAAGGCTAAATTCAATGCTACCAAATACGGACATACACCGACTGAATTTGTTACAAAATGGATTGCCAGAAAGCATGTGAATAAACCTATCGAAATAGAAGTTCCGAGTTTTTAATTACAGGTTTCATTAACTGGTTTTGATAATCATGCCCCCTCAATACAACCCCGCCCAAGTAACGTCTTGAAAAACCTGCCGGTTTGTAGTAACATCACTAAAATGGTTTAAATCAAGTCCAGCACGGAGCGTAATAAATGTCTGAAAAAATACTTGTGGTCGACGATGACGAGGAGTTCGCGGGGTTGATGGGCCTGCTCCTCACAAAGAAGGGTTATGATACCGAGGTCGCCTTGGGCGGGGTGCAGGCCCTTGAGATTGCCGCGAAGTTCAACCCGTCCATCATAGTCCAGGACTACATGCTCCCTGACTACCGTGGCATGGACCTCCTGAAGGAGTTCAAGAGCAGGTTCCCCGGCATATACGTGATAATCATCACAGCCAAGGGCAACGAGGAGGTAGCGGTGGAACTCCTCACCTCCGGCGCATCCGACTACCTGAAGAAGCCCTTCGAGGTGGACAAGCTCTTAAAGACCATAGAGAATGTGCTGCGGCTCAGGGCCTCCGAGTCCGACCGCGACCGTATGACCGTCGAGATAACCCAGCAGAACCAGGAGCTGATGGCATTGAACGCCCTGTCTGCCACGCTTACTTCAGGTATGCCGATGGCGGAGAAGTGCAAGGCGGCGGCGGGCATAGTCCTCAAGAACCTCAGGGTGGATTTGGTCAACCTGTTCAGCTTTGAGGCAAAAGGGCGAACCCTTACGCTCCTTGCGTCCGAGGGCAGTAACATGGACGCTATGGAAGGATGCGGCCCCAAGGCCAATGTAGGTATTTCTTCTTACGTCGTGGAGACGATGAAACCTGCGGTCGTGGTGGACTTCGGGGCGGAGAAGCGGTTCACCGTGCCGGACGCTATATACGACCGGGGCCTGACCTCCGCCCTTGCAGTGCCCTTGCTGGTAAGGGGAGCGGCCAAGGGCGCGCTTGTCGTTTACAGCACGGAGAGGAGGACCTTTCCCGCGTTCGAGATGAAGCTGATGAACAGCTTCGGCAACCTGATTGCGATGGCGATGGAGAACGAGGCCCTGCTCGATACAACGGCGCGTACCCAGGACGATTGGCAGTCGGCCATTGACGCCTTGCCCGGAAGCTTTGTGGTGATGGACACCAGACACGTCATACTCAAGGCCAACGGGACTGCGGCGGGCCTGGCCGGCTCCAACGTCCGGGACATCATCGGTCAGGAATGGTGCTGGCTCTTGCACGGAAAGAAAGGGCCGATAAAAGACTGCCCGGTCTCGGAGGCCATATCGACAAAGAAGCCCGTCTACAAGGAGCTCACCCTTGAGGTCCCGGAAGGCAGGTTCCAGATATGGGCGGAGCCCGTGCTGGACGGCTCAGGGGACGTGGTATCTGTTATGGAGTTTGTAAGGAAGGTATCGTCTTAGACTTCTATCAGTTCTCCTACGCTGTCCTGCATCGCTACGCCAATCCTCACGTCGCCGTAAGGGCTGCCGGATATGGTCCGGCTCGCGCTCCCGAACGCAAGCTCTGGCAGGTTGTTTATCTGGCTTAAGTGCGCCAACACCACGTGCGAGAGGCCGTCGTGCAACAGCTCGGTCAGCAGCCTGCCCGCGTCCTCGTTAGACAGATGCCCTTCCCTCCCAGCCACGCGCTGTTTTAATTGCCATGGGTATGGCCCGGCTTTGAGCATGGCAGGGTCGTGGTTAGATTCGAGGACGAGGAGGTTTGAGCCCTTGAGCCTTTCTATGACGAGCGAGGTCGCATATCCCAGGTCGGTCGCAAACCCCACCTTTTGTCGTCCTGCGTAAAAAGTGAACCCGACCGGGTCGACCGCGTCGTGCGGGGTGGAGAAAGGCTCCACGCGTATATCGCCGACCTCGAACGGCGAGCCCGCCTCGAACTCACGCACAGTCAGCTTGCCGCCGAGCCATCCGGCACCCGCCTTCTTCGTTGAGGGCGTCATGTACACGGGCAGCCCGAAGGCCCTGCCTATCGCCCCGGCCCCCTTTACGTGGTCGGTATGCTCATGGGATATGATTACGGCGGAGAGCTCCTCCGGCTTTACGCCTATGAGGGCGAGCCTCAGCTTCGTATCGCGCATGGTGAGGCCAGCGTCTATCAACAGCCTCGTGCCGCCCGACTGGATGTATATGCAGTTGCCCCTGCTACCTGACGCAAGGGCGCAGACCTTGAACGCTATGGCGCGCCTCCTTTTTTCTAAAATTAGCACATGTTGGGGGAGAAATCAAGAACTAATACTATATATGGGGGTTCAATCAGAACCCCGTCGCTGCCTGGCCCTTCTTCACGGCCTCGCAGGAGGCGTCGAACGCGGCCTGCTCGTCGGGCGCAAGCTTGATCTCGATTACCTGCTCCGCGCAGCCCGCGCCCAACTTTACCGGCACGCCCGCGTACACGCCGCTTTGGCCGTACTGGCCGGTAAGGTACACCGAGCACGGCAGTATCTTCTTCTCGTCCATCAGTATCGCCTGTGCCATCTGAGCGGCGGAAGCCGCCGGAGCGTAGTACGCGCTCCCGGTCTTTAGCAGCGCCACTATCTCCGCGCCCCCGCTCCTTGTCCTCTCGACCAGCGCGTTAACCCGTTCTTTGGACATAAGCTCTGTGATGGGTATGCCGGATACGGTAGAATACCTCGGAAGCGGGACCATCGCGTCCCCGTGCCCGCCGAGCACAAATGCGTGCGTGTTCTCGACGGAGACGCCAAGCTCCATCGCTATGAACGCTCTGAAGCGGGCCGAGTCCAGCACCCCGCCCATGCCTATAACGCGGTCTTTCTGGAACCCGCTCACCTGGGCCGCAACGTAGGCCATTACGTCCATAGGGTTGGTCACCACTATGATAGTCGCGTCCGGTGAAAGCGGGGCCACTGCGCGCGTAACGTCCGCTACTATCTTCACGTTGGCGGCCAGGAGGTCGTCCCGGCTCATGCCCGGCTTCCTCGCAAGCCCTGCGGTGATTATTATAAGGTCGGAGCCCTTTGTCTCTTCATATGAGTTTGTGCCTGTGATATGGCCGTTGAAACCGACTACCGGAGCGGACTCGGTCAAATCCAGACCCTTCCCCTGCGGCACGCCCTCTACCACGTCCACCAGCACCACGTCGCCGAGCCGCATCTCAATCACCTTCTGGGCTGTGGTGGCGCCTACGTTGCCCGCTCCTATCACCGTTATCTTCTTGCGCAATTTGTTATTCTCCTTCTTAATTCCCCTCTCCTTGCGGGAGAGGCTACATACCGGAGCCGAAGGCTCCGAAGATGAATAAATGCGCCCCGCATGAGGGGGCTGGGGTGAGGGGTTTCAAGTCGTGTAGCTGCCCGATTCATCGGGCGCTTTTTAAGAAGGGCCGACACTTGGGTCGGCCCCTACAAATAGGTTGCGGGCGCAAGTGAATTGCGCCCCTACAATTTCGTTATCTTTACGCTCCCTATCTTCCGCCCGTCCATCTCTAACACCTCGAACTTGAGGTCCTTGTATTTGAGGGTCTCGCCCGGCCTTGGCACCCTGCCGAACAGCCCGAACACGAACCCGCCGATAGTGTTGAAGTCCTCGGACGACACGTTCATGCCCAACTCGTCGTTCACCTCGTCCAAGTCCGCCGCGCCGGATACCACGAAGTTCTTCTCGTCCACTATCTGGACGTCGTTTTCCTCCTTGTCGTACTCGTCCTGTATGGAGCCTACTATCTCCTCCATAAGGTCTTCGAGCGTCACAAGGCCCGCAGTGCCGCCGTACTCGTCCATGACTATGACCATCTGGAGCTTCTGGGCCTGCATCTCGGTCAACAGTTCCCTTATCTTCTTTGTCTCAGGTATGAAGTACGCGGGCCGCACCAGGCGCGATATGGGGCTGTCGGAATCGACTTCGCCCTTCGACATCGCGATTAGCAGGTCCTTGATGTACAGTACGCCCTGCACGTTGTCCACCGTCTCCTCTATTACGGGGTAGCGCGAATGCCCGTGCTCCTCGACCAGGCTGAGCGCGTCAGATACGCGCGCCTCCTTGGGTATGCTGGCTATCTCCGTGCGCGGGCGCATGGCCTCAACCGCGAGGGTGTCCCCGAACTCGAAGACCTTGTGGAGCATCGCCTTTTCCTCTATGTCGAGCGCGCCCTCCTCCTCGCCGATGGATATTATCGCCTTTATGTCGTCCTCCGTGACGAACGGGGACAGCTCCGCCTTGCCCCCGAACACCCCGACGACTGCGTTAGTCACCCTCGTGAACAACCACACGATAGGGTGCATTATGGCTATGATGGCCTCCATAGGGCGGGCTACAAAAAGCGCCACGCGTGCCGCATGAGATGCGGCAAAGGTCTTGGGCGCTATCTCCCCGAACATCACTATGAACACGGTCATCACGATGGAAGCGAAGATGGTCACGCCCTCGTGTCCCGGGAACAGGGATATGGCGAGCGTGGTGCCGAGCGAGGAGGCCAGTATGATGAAAAAGTTCTCGGTGAGCAGTATTGTACCGAAGAGCCGGTCGTGCTCTTCCCTGAGCCTCTGCACCGCCTTTGCGTTTCTGTTCCCCTTTTCGACAAGGCTCCTTATCTTAAGGCGGCTGATGGATATGAGCGCCGCCTCGGAGCTCGAAAAGAACGCAACGCCCAGGACACAGAGGACTATTATAGCCAGGCTGATAGCAGCGTCAGGTTGCGGAAGGGGTATCGAGTCCATCTACTCCTCAAAGAGGGGTTGATAAAAAGGAAGGCGTGGAATTGACGCCCGTTCAACTAATTATAACATAACTTGATTGCAGTCCAGAGCGAATTGCTTGTCGTCCTGAGCGAAGCCGAAAGACCCACCTTTGACTTTAGCATTTAATACATGAAGTCAACTGTAGATTCTTCGCGCAGCCTGCCCCGGTATGCATAAAGCCGGGGCTCAGAATGACAACCTCAATTCCCCTCTCCTCGCGGGAGAGGCCACCTTGCGGAGCAGAAGGCCCCGAAGATGAACAAATGCGCCGCGCCCAAGCGGGATACAGGGTGAGGATACCCTACAATTTCTTTATTATCGCGTCCGCCATCTGCGAAGTCCCGACTGCAGTCGGGTCGTCGGCCTTGGGCTTTAGGTCGTACGTCACGTCCTTGCCCTCTTTGATGACCGTCGCTATGGCATTATGCATCTTGTTCGCGGCCTCTTTTTCGCCCAGGTAGTTCAGCATCATCACGCCGGAGAGCATCATGGCGACAGGGTTTACCTTGTTCATCCCCTTGTATTTGGGGGCGGAGCCATGCGTAGGCTCGAAGAGCGCGCCTATCGTGCCTATGTTGGCTCCGGGTGCAACGCCGAGGCCGCCTATCAGCCCCGCGCAGAGGTCGGAGAGTATGTCGCCGTAGAGGTTCGGGAGCACTATGACATCGTACAGCTCCGGCTTCTGCACCAGCTGCATGCACATGTTGTCAACAATCCTGTCCTCGAACTCAATGTCCGGGAAACCTTTGGCCACCTCGCGGGAGACCTCCAGCCACAGGCCGTCCGAGTGCTTCATTATGTTTGCCTTGTGTACGGACGTAACCTTCTTCCTGCCGTTGTCCCGCGCGTACTGGAAGGCGTAGCGCACGATGCGCTCGGTGCCGAAGACGGATATGGGCTTAATGCTGATGCCGGAGTCCTCGCGTATGACGCGCCCCCCGTTGTCCTTAACCGCATTGATTATTGCCTTCGCGCCTTCGCTGCCCTTCTCGTACTCGATGCCCGCGTAGAGGTCTTCGGTGTTCTCGCGTACTATTACAAGGTCGATGTTGTCGTAGCGGGTGCGCACGCCCGGGTACGTCTTGCACGGACGGAGGCAGCAGTAGAGGTCGAGCTTCTGCCGGAGCGTCACGTTCACGCTCCTGAAGCCCGTGCCGACCGGCGTTGTGACCGGGCCCTTTATGCCGACCTTGTTCTTCTGGAGCGACTCGATGACGCGGTCGGGCAGCGGGTTGCCTTCCTTCTCGAACACGTCAATGCCTGCGTCCTGCACGTCCCAGTTGAACTTTACGCCAGTCGCCTCAAGCACGCGCCTCGTCGCCTCCGCTATCTCCGGCCCTGTCCCGTCTCCGGGTATAAACGTCACGTTGTAAGCCAATGTAAGTCTCCTTTCGGGGTTTGTTATTAACGTCGAATTGAGAAATATAGCCTATTAGGGGTAAGAAGTCAATAAAGTTAGCCAGTAAATTCCAGTTGACATTACCATGACATAAGTTATAATATCTATGTAACAACTCTATGGAGGAAATCTATGTCAAGGATTACCATAACCCTGCCTAACGAACTTATAGACGAACTCGTCGAGGTCTCGCCCGCCAAGAGCAAGACCGAGGCCGTCTTAAACGCCATCAGGGATGAGATACGAAACAAGAAGAAAGAACGGATTAAAGGGTTGGCCGGGAAGATAGAGTTTATAAAGGGTGCGGAGGACCTGAGACATGAAGACAGGCGGCTCGGCAAAGGTACTCGTTGACACGTCGGTATGGATTTCTTTTTTCAGGAAAGAGACGCCCAACCACCTGCGGGTATCGGAGCTTATAGACGACAACCGCATCGCCTGTTGTGGCCTAATCCTTGCGGAGCTTATCCAGGGTGTCAAGACCGAGAAAGAACTCGCTTGGCTCGACGACTTCCTGATGGTATTCGAGTTTCCGGCTGAGGCCCCCATGTTGTGGCGAAAGGCAGGGGAGCTTTCCTTCCGCCTCAGAAAGTCTGGCAAGAGTATAGACCTTGCGGACTGCTACATTGCCACGTTGGCCGGGGAGATGGGGTATTCCATCCTTACACTCGACAAGCATTTTATTGCGCTTGCAAAAGAAACCGGTATCAAGCTCCTTTAGCCCCGCGCCTGAATTTTCTTGAAATATAACCCCCCCTGTTATATAATCCAAAGAGTTTCAATATTCAATTGCACGGCAAAGACGTAGAAGTGATCTCAAGAGTCCTCATCATCAGCACCAACCGCGAGCTGTCCCCGCAGCCCGTCGCGCCCATCGGCGCGGCATGGGTCGCAGAGGCCGTACACCAGGCCGGGTTCGAGGTTGCACTGCTCGACCTGAGCTTCGAAAAAGACCCCATCGGCAGGCTCAAAAGGGTACTCAAGACCTTCAACCCGGACGGCATAGGCATATCCGTCAGGAACGTGGATAACGGGGACTTCCTCTCGCCTGTAAGCTTCCTGCCCGGCCTCAAAGACATCACCGATTTCATTAAAGAGAACACGAAGGCGCGCATTCTCCTGGGCGGCTCAGGGGTGAGCGTGATGCCTTACCAGATACTCGAATACCTGGGACTCGACTTCGCGGTGGTGGGCGAGGGCGAGGCGGCGGCGGTGCTGTTCTTCAAGGCCGCGAACGCATTAGACGCCTGCCGTGCGCCCGGCATAGTGTGCCGGGGTGGGGCAGGGGCGGGCGCCGGGTACGAGCGCGCAGACTGGCTGGCGAACGTGGACCTGGTCATGCCCAGGATGCAGCGCTGGGTGGACATACCGCGCTACCTGCGCTACGAGCCTGTGCTACCTGTGCAGGGCAAGAGGGGCTGTGCCAACCGCTGCCTGTACTGCACATACAACAGGATAGAGGGCCGCACGTACCGGCTGAGGGAGCCGGAGGCCGTGGTCGAGGAGGTCTCTGCCCTGATGATGAACACCGGCGCGCGCACGTTCGAGTTCGTGGACAGCATATTCAACCAGCCGGAAGGCTACATGGAGCGGTTGTTGGAGGAGATAATACGCTGGCGTTTAAAGGCGCGCTTCCATGTGGCGTCCATGTCGCCAAAGGGGCTTACAAAGTCGCAGGTGCGGCTGATGGAGAGGGCGGGTATTACCGCCGTCGGCATAACGCCTGAGTCAGCGTCGGACGCCACGCTCGACTCGCTCAGGAAGGGCTTCAACGCAGATGACGTATACCGTGCGGCAGACCTGCTATCCGCCTCCGGCATCCGGGCGCTTTGGTGCTTCCTGCTCGGCGGGCCGCGCGAGAACGAGCGTACCCTGAAAGAGACGATAGAGTTCATCAACAAGAAGATAGGCAAAAAGGACAACGCCTTTATAACCACCGGCATAAGGGTGTACCCGCATACCGGCATGCACGAGCTTGCCATGCACGAGGGCGTCATAAGCCCGTCCGAAAACCTGCTCATGCCGAGGTTCTACTTTTCACCGGAGATTACCCCGGGCAGGACGAGGGAAGTGCTCCTCGGCGGGCTCGACTCCATCAGCAGGACGCTATTCTTATCCGACACGCATTTCTCGAACATGGGCGGGCTGAGGCTCATCGGCTCCGCGCTCAGGCTCCCAAGCCCGTTCTGGCGATACGCGGGCGCAATGAACATGATGATAAGCCGCCGCCGGGTGATACATCGGGACTGGTAGGAACCCTTCCTCACAAATTCACGCCAATGAGTGTTTTTGCGCTTATTGCATGAGCTAAATCACTCAGCTACCGGTGCCATATATTCCAACTATATGCTTAACCTGTTGCAATTCCAAGGATATGTGTTGCTATATTTCTGGCACAAGAGTTGCATAATATTTTTTACAGTTAATCCATGTCTCATCGTAGTAAATCAGGTCATCATATCTATTTATCAGGAGATCGGACATGAGAACTTTGTCGGCAAGGTTGTTCGTGGCAGGGGCGGTCTTCCTTCTCTTGTTATCGTCTGTGACGGGCGGGGCGTGGGCAGGCATAAATGAGTGGACTACCAACGGGCCGTATGGCGGGTACATAAACGCTATGACGCTATCCCCTACCTACGCCACTGACCATACGGTCTATGCTGGGACGGACGGCAGAGGCGTATACAAGAGCACGGACGGAGGGACAAGCTGGTCTACCGTAAACACAGGCATAACCAATCTTATAATCTATTCACTCGCCATATCCCCCAACTACGCCACGGACCATACGGTCTATGCCGGGACGAATGGCGATGGTGTGTTCAAGAGCACGAACGGCGGGACAAGCTGGACCGCGATGAACACGGGCATAACCTATTTATACATCTTTTCACTCGCCATATCCCCCAACTACGCCACGGACCATACGGTCTATGCCGGGGCGAATTATGGCGGCGGCGTATACAAGAGCACGAATGGCGGGACAAGCTGGACTTCGGTGAACACAGGCATAACCCTTCTATACATCTATTCACTCGCCATATCCCCGAACTACGCCACGGACCAGACGGT